>Ga0335085_10000352_pt1 | contig 134242 bp, 132 predicted proteins | sample Lox_Sample_45_FD_206712 | JGI IMG/M metagenome (GOLD analysis project Ga0335085, IMG submission 206712) | Soil microbial communities from Loxahatchee National Wildlife Refuge, Florida, United States - Lox_Sample_4.5 | ecosystem: Environmental > Terrestrial > Soil > Wetlands | place: USA...
ACAGCATTTTCCATGCGCCTGCTCAAGCAAGTGTTAAACGACTGGGTGATATACGCTTAGATGTCGCCCAAACTGCCTTGGCAAAAATGAATGAACACTCCGCGACCGTATTGGAACTCGCTGCTACGATTCACTGGCTTGCCTGTGTTGAAGAAGATCATGATTGGCAAACTGAACTTCGACGCAGGAAGGGCGTAAAGGCTGCAGGTGGCCGTACAGAGGAAGCTCTGAGACTGTTACACGATTTGGGATTACCTCCGGCTTAGCTCAAAGGGTCTGCTAAGCCGCCGCTCTGCGCCGCCCGCGGATGAGCGACAGCACGCGGGATGCCGCTTCCGGAATATTCGTGCCGGGGCCGAAGATGGCGGCGACGCCGGCCTTCTGCAAATACGCGTAATCCTGCTGCGGGATCACGCCGCCCACGACGACGAGAATATCCTCGGCCTTCTGTTTCTTCAGCGCCTCGATCAATTGCGGCACGAGCGTCTTGTGGCCCGCCGCCTGGCTCGACACGCCGATGACATGCACGTCGGATTCGATGGCGTCCTTCGCCACTTCCTCCGGCGTTTGGAACAGCGGACCGATATCGACATCGAAACCGAGATCGGCGAACGCGGTGGCGATCACCTTGGCGCCGCGGTCATGGCCGTCCTGCCCCATCTTGGCGACGAGGATGCGCGGGCGGCGGCCCTCGTCCTTCGCGAATTTTTCCACCTCGGCGCGGATGGCGGCAAAATCAGTATCGCCTTCATAGGCGCCGCCATAGACGCCCGCGATAGAGCGGATTTCGGCGCGGTGGCGGCCGAACACTTTCTCCATCGCATCGGAGATTTCGCCGACGGTGGCGCGCGCGCGCGCCGCATTCACCGCGAGTTCGAGAAGGTTCGCGTTGCCCTTGGCGCCTTCGATGAGGGCTGCGAGCGCCGCATCGGTCTTTTTCTGATCGCGCGTGGATTTGATTTGTTTCAATCGTGCGATCTGCTGCGCGCGCACGGCGGCGTTGTCGATATCGCGCACATCGACGGGCGCGTCCTGCGCCGGCGCGAATTTGTTGACGCCGACGATGACATCCTCGCCGCGATCCACCCGCGCCTGACGCCGGGCTGCCGCTTCCTCGATGCGCAATTTGGGAATGCCCGCTTCGACGGCCTTGGTCATGCCGCCCATCGCTTCGACTTCATCGATGATCGCGCGCGCGGCGGTGGCGAGCGAATGAGTCAATGCTTCGACATAGTATGAACCGCCCAGCGGATCGACCACTTTGGTGATCTGCGCTTCGTGCTGCAAAATGAGCTGCGTGTTGCGCGCGATGCGGGCCGAGAATTCGGTCGGCAGCGCGATGGCTTCGTCGAAGGAATTGGTGTGCAGCGATTGCGTGCCGCCGAGCACGCTGGCGAGCGCCTCGATGGTCGTGCGCACGATATTGTTGTACGGATCCTGTTCGGTGAGCGACACGCCGCTCGTCTGGCAATGGGTCCGCAGCATCTGGCTTTCGGGATTTTTCGCACCGAACCCCGCCATGATTTGCGACCACAAAAGCCGCGCCGCACGCAGCTTCGCCACTTCCATGAAGAAATTCATGCCGATGCCGAAGAAGAACGACAGCCGCGGCGCGAATTCGTCCACCGCCAATCCCTTCGCCAGCGCCGCGCGCACATATTCGATGCCGTCGGCGAGCGTATAGGCCAGTTCCTGCACGGCGGTGGCGCCCGCCTCGTGCATGTGATAGCCGGAAATCGAGATCGAATTGAATTTCGGCATTTTCTTCGCCGTGTATTCGATGATGTCGGCGACGATGCGCATGCTCGGCCCGGGCGGATAGATATAGGTGTTCCGCACCATGAATTCTTTCAATATGTCGTTCTGGATCGTGCCGGAAAGTTTTTCGGCCGCAACGCCCTGCTCTTCCGCCGCCACGATGAAATTCGCCATGGTGGGGATCACCGCGCCGTTCATCGTCATCGAGACGGACATTTTATCCAGCGGAATTCCGGCGAAGAGGATTTTCATGTCCTCAACGGAATCGATGGCGACACCTGCCTTGCCGACATCACCTGCCACGCGCGGATGATCGCTGTCGTAGCCGCGATGGGTGGCGAGATCGAACGCCACCGACAATCCCATTTGACCGGCTTCGAGATTCTTGCGGTAGAACGCGTTGGATTCCTCGGCAGTGGAGAAGCCCGCATATTGGCGGATAGTCCAGGGCCTGCCCGCATACATCGTGGCGCGCACGCCGCGCATGAACGGCGCCTCGCCGGGCAACGAATTCACCGCCTCGAAGCCTTCCAAATCGGCGGCGGTATAGAGCGGCTTCACGTCGAAGCCTTCCGGCGTGTGCCAAACCAGCGTATCGGGCGATTTGCCTTTCAGCTCCTTCGCCGCCAGCGTTGCCCAGGTTTTGGGGTCTTTGCCGCTCATTCATCCCTCCGGAAACCGCCACCTTTTGCCTGTCCCGCGCCTGCGAAACAAGCATCAAAAGACTGTCGCATTTCTCCGCCTACGGAGGATATGCCGGGGCAGCACTGCGCCGGACTCCACCGCTCGGCCTGCCCACAAGATATGGCGTTCACAGAACCTTGACAAACGACCAATAGTATGAGAACAGAGCGTGATATTGATTCGGTTAGTGATTCGGGCCCTGTTCGTTCGCCGCCCGTTCGGTTAAATTAACCGGCCATCCACAGGCTGACACAGAATTTTCTCGTAGCCCTCGCCGCGCCAAGCTTATGGTAATGTGCGCGGCGTTTGTGCCGCTTGAGGAGACCAACATGGGCAACAAAATGCGGATGGCGGTGGCGGCCGGGTCGCTGACGCTCGCCATGGGTATGGGTGTATTTGTGGGCGCGGCGTGGGCGCGCCAGGAATATATGGATCAGGCGCTCTCCGATTTGCGCGACGCCAAATCCAATTTGCAGGAAGCACGGCACGACAAGGGCGGCCATCGCATCGCGGCGATCCGCTATATCGACGAAGCCATCGATGAAGTTCAGGCCGGAATAGAAGCCGGCCGCTGAGAAACGCGAAAACGGACATGGGGGCGGATGCCGAAACGCGGCCGCCCCCATCTTTTTCAGACAAGCGCAAGATGCACGCAAACATCGCCGCAGTACTGGGCCCGACGAACACCGGCAAGACCCATTACGCCATCGAGCGGATGCTGGCGCATCGCTCCGGCATGATCGGGCTGCCGCTGAGGCTGCTCGCGCGCGAGGTCTATGACCGCATCGTGCGCGTGAAGGGCGAAAAGCTGTGCGCGCTCGTCACCGGCGAAGAGAAGATTGTGCCGGCCGATGCGCGATACTTTGTCTGCACCGTCGAAGCCATGCCGCTCGATCTGCGCGTGGCGTTTCTGGCGATCGACGAGATTCAGCTTTGCGCCGATCCCGAACGCGGGCATGTGTTCACCGACCGCTTGCTGAATGCGCGCGGGCTGGAGGAAACGCTGTTCCTCGGCGCGGAAACGATGCGCGGCGCCATTGCGCGTTATGTTCCGCAGGCCCATTTCATCACGCGGCCGCGTTTTTCCGATCTGGCCTACACCGGCCACAAGAAACTCACCCGCCTGCCGCGCCGCTCGGCGATTGTCGCGTTCTCGTTCGAGGATGTTTACGGCATTGCCGATCTGGTGCGCAGGCAACGCGGCGGCGCGGCTGTTGTTTTAGGTGCTCTCTCACCTCGCACAAGGAATGCGCAGGTCGCGCTCTATCAATCCGGCGACGTCGATTTTCTGGTGGCGACGGATGCCATCGGCATGGGCCTCAACATGGACGTGGATCATGTCGCCTTCGCATCGATGGAGAAGTTCGATGGCGTGGGCGTGCGCCCTTTGCGCCCCGACGAGATCGGACAGATCGCGGGCCGCGCCGGCCGGCACATGAACGACGGCACATTCGGCGTGACGGGCGATGCCGAGCCGCTGGAAGACGAAATGGTTTCCCGCGTGGAAGGCCATCGCTACGAGCCGGTGCGGATTCTGCAATGGCGCAATTCGGCGCTGAATTTTATTTCGCTGAACGGGCTGATCGAAAGCCTCGATGCGCCGCCGCCGATGAAGGGGCTGGCGAAGGCGCGGCCTGCGCTCGATTACGCGGCGCTGAAAATTCTCGCCGCCAACGACGAAATCGCCGCGATGGCGAAAGGCGTGGGCGCGGTGAAACGGCTGTGGGATGCCTGCCAATTGCCCGATTTCCGCAAGCTGACGCCGGACGAGCATGTGCGATTGGTCGGCCAAATCTATCGCCATTTGATGAGCGGCGAAGGCGTGCTGCCAGAGGATTGGCTTTCGCGCCAGATCGCGCGGCTGGATGAAATCGAAGGCGATGTGGCGACGCTTTCCGGGCGCCTCGCGCAAATCCGCACCTGGACTTACGCCGCGCATCGCCCCGGCTGGGTGAAGGACAGCGCACATTGGCAGGAACAAACGCGCGCTGTTGAGGATCGCCTGTCCGATGCGCTGCACGAAAAACTCACGCAACGCTTTATCGATCGCCGCACGGCCGTGCTGATGCGCCGGTTGCGCGATGAAGATGCGATGGATCTGGTGCTCGATGACTCGGGCGCGGTCGCAATCGGCGGCGAGAATATCGGCAAGCTCGACGGCTTCCGCTTCGAGGCCGATCCGCGCGCGGAAGGCATTCATGGCCGCACGCTGCGCGCCGCCGCGATGAAGGGGCTGGAAGGCGAATTCTATGCGCGCGCGATGCGGCTTTCCAAAGCGGAAGATGCCGCAATCACGCTCAGCGAGCATGGACGGCTGTGGTGGGACGGCGCGATCGTCGCGAAACTGGGTACGGGCGCAAGCGCGCTCACACCCCGCGTGTCGATCTTGGCCGACGAAAATCTGCGCAGCGAATGGCGCGAGCGCGTTCAGACGCGATTGGACGAATGGCTGCGCGCGCGCATCGCCGCCCGCCTCGAACCGCTGATCGAATTGCAGAAGAGCACGGATGCGAAACCCGGAACGGTTGATGCGCTTCCCGCGCAGGCGCGCGGGCTTGCCTATCAGCTCTGCGAAAATCTCGGCTCGCTGGATCGCAAGCACGCGACCATGCCGGCCGACGAGCGCGCCGCCATTCGCGCGTTGCGCCAATACGGCGTGAAATTCGCGCGGCGCTCGATCTATATGCCGAAATTGTTGCGCCCCGATGCGGCGTCGCTGCTCGCGCTGCTATGGGGCGTGAAGCACGATCTCGAAAAAATTCCGCCGCCGCCGCAAGCAGGCCTCACCTCCTTCGAAACCGAATACGAGATGCCGGACGGTTTTCTCGCCGCAGCCGGATTCCGCGTTGCGGGTCCGCGCGCGATCCGCCTCGATATGCTCGACCGCCTCGAAGAAGAACTCGAAAGCGCGGCGAAGGCCGGCGTCACGGCCGATGCGGCAATTCCGAAGCTCGTTTCGCTGCTCGGCTCGGATCGCGCGTCGCTGGAAAAGATTCTGGCGAGCTTGGGTTGGCGGCGCGTTTCGGTTGCCGGTGAAACGCCTATCGAAGTCTGGCGAGAAACGAACACGCGCCAAAAACACAAGCGCCACAAAATTCCGAACCAAACAAAGCAGCCGGATGCAACATCGCCATTTGCCGAATTGAAATCGCTGGTGAATGCGCGGTGAGCATCCGCATCGACAAATGGCTCTGGCATGCGCGCTTCGCCAAAACGCGCGCGCTGGCGCAAGGCGCGGCCACCTCGGGCTTCATCCGGCTCAACAACCAGCGGGTGATGAAATCGAGCGCCGAGGTGAAACCCGGCGATGTGCTGACCCTGCCCCGTGGCGGCGCGGTGCTGGTTGTCCGCATCGAGGCGTGTGGAATCCGGCGCGGTCCCGCCAAGGAAGCACGGGCGCTATACTCCGTCCTCGAAGAAGAAGGTCTTGATCGAAAAGCCGCGCCGCCCTAAGTGACCTGCCACGACCCGGAGCCTGCCCATGACCTTTGTCGTCACCGAAGCCTGCATCAAGTGCAAATACATGGACTGCGTGGAAGTCTGCCCCGTGGACTGTTTCTACGAGGGCGAGAACATGCTGGTGATCGACCCGGAGGTCTGCATCGATTGCGGGGTCTGCGAGCCGGAATGCCCGCCCGAGGCCATAAAGGCCGATACCGAGCCGGGGCTGGAGCGCTGGCTGGCCCTGAACGCCGAATATGCCAAGAAGTGGCCCAACATCACCCAGCATGGCGAAGCTCCCGCAGATGCGAAGGAGTGGGATGGGGTGGAGAACAAGTTCGAGAAGTACTTTAGCGAAAAACCCGGTTCTGGCTCGTAGAATTAAGGGCCGGGAACCGATTCCCGCGCAAAGCCTTCCGATTCTTGCTTGATAACAGACTGAAATCGCCTGACAATTTCTCACGAAAATTTAAATAAGTGCCGGAATTTCAATTGCTTGGCATATTTGAGCTTCCCAAACGCGCCACACTGTGATATAAACTTCGCAGTCGGCAACGGCAGGTCAGAGGTCCAAGCCACCCCTGCTAGCCCCGCGTAATCCGGATGCGTGGTCCTGATGTGCCCCCGAGCTTCGGGGACCTCGTTTTCGGACGGTCTTTTGCGCTCTCTCAGTCGGGGTTTCGATATTGCACCGCAGCGCAATCGCGGTGCGCCGGCGCGAAGCCGGCGTGCACCGGGGCGCCAGTGCAAGGAATGGGAAAAGAAATGACGGCGACGGCAATCAAGAAGAAAGTTCCGGCGAACACCAACAAGAAGCTGGAATTCAAGGCGAACGATCATGTCGTGTACCCCACGCACGGCGTGGGCAGGATCATCCGCGTCGAAGAGCAGGAAGTGGCCGGCGCGAAGCTGGAGCTGTTCGTCATCACCTTCGACAAGGACAAGATGACGCTGCGCGTTCCCACCGCGAAGGCCAAGGCCGTGGGCATGAGGAAGCTCTCCTCGCCCGACGTGGTCGCCACTGCGCTCAACACGCTGAAGGGCCGCGCGCGCGTGAAGCGCACCATGTGGTCGCGCCGCGCGCAGGAATACGAAGCCAAGATCAATTCGGGCGATCTCGTCTCGATTGCGGAGGTCGTGCGCGATCTGCATCGCGCGTCCGGCCAGCCGGAACAGTCTTATTCCGAGCGCCAGCTTTACGAAGCAGCACTCGCCCGCATGGCGCGCGAAGTTGCTGCCGTCGAAAAGACGGACGAGCCCACGGCCGTGAAGCGCGTCGAAGGCATGCTGGTGAAGAAGGCGGCGTAAGCCTTCCTGCATTTGAATGCGAAAAGGCCCGGAGCGATCCGGGCCTTTTACGCTACAAAACAGATAGGTCAGCCATTATCGGACGTGTACTGGCTATAGGGTACCTGCTGGTCCGGTTCTTCGCCCAACAACGGTTCTGTGTTTTCGTTACGCGGAATTGCCACATCGACGGATGAAAGCAGTTCTCCGCTGTCCGCCCGCAAAAGCCGCAGGTTCAGATAGATTTCGTTGCCAGCGACGGCATAAGTGCCTGCAACGATGGCTTGAGCACTGATACTTTCGCTGATCTTTGTCGCCTCGCGGCTGAGAACAAGTTCGCCGGTTTTTCCGACCGTCAACGCACGCATATAGTTGACATCCCGAACAAGATAGCCCCGCTGCGCAATTCGATCCGCGACCAGTTGCGATGCCAGCCGGCCGAAGGTCGATGACGTTTCGAGATTGTCGACCGATACGATTGTGGCCACGACAATCGGATGGGCTTTGTCCAGATTCTCGGAACGATCGCTGAGCGTCTGAGCCGCAAGATAGATGAGTCTTGCCATGTCATCCTTTTCGCCCGGAGGCTCAGGCCGCGATGACGACGCTTTGGAGTAGTGGTCCGGCTCCATAATCGTCCCGCATCCGGCAGCGGACATGGCAATCGCGCCTACAAGCGCAAGTTTAACTATCGTTTTCTCGATCATTTACGTCGCTCCTAACAGCGTCAGCGATTTCCGGGGCGCACAGGCAAGGAGACATCAGTGAGAGGCGGCAAGGAGGCGGATTGCGCGGAATAATCGGGAACCGACGTCCAGTAGAACGGTAATTCGGTAGGATAGATGTAGAGTGTTCTGCTATCGCGATAATACAAGCCCTTGTCATCAGCTATCGTGAGCGTCACAAGCACTTCCGCATTCGTTGTATCCGTCATTTCTGCAAGCGCATCGAATACGGGACCCGTGCCCGCAGCTATTGCCGCGCTCGTGTCAAGGCTTGCAACGTTGCGAAGCTGAAGCCCCAGCGCATAGGCTGTCGTCCAGAACGTGCCATATTCGACAGGAAACTTGTGGCTGTTGTTGCGATAGAGAAATGTCTGCGCATCGAAATGAATGACAAGCGCGCCAGCGGCTTTTTCCCTGACAAGGAAATGCCTCTGAAGCAGGTCTTCTTCCAGCAATTTCCGGAAAGCGACCGCAAAGGGCATATCCGCTGGACCCGGCGCGACATAGACTTCAGGTTTGTTGCCGTCCAGCGTAGAGTCCAAATGTTCAGCCGTTTGGCTGGCAAGGACGGCCCAATCACTCACATGATCCGCCTTCGACTGGAATGTAGGAGGCTTGGGCGTCACCAGTGGTTCTGTGCATCCAGCCAGAACAAAGGCCAATAGCGGGAAAACGATATGTTTCATGGACAGCCCCTGATTGTACTCAATATTCACAACAACTCCTTTCGATTTCCCTAATACCGTTCCGGGTGTCATGAAAACTTGAACAACTCTGTATAGTTAATGCTCTCTTGAAAACTGAAAGAAATTTTGGTCGGAAATGGAGCCTGGCATGAACGTCCGGTGGGAACACTGGGCCTTTTTCATTGCACCGTCTCGACATCCTGCGGCGCTGCGATCTCGATTTCGGGGCCGTGATATTGGTCGACCCAGCCGCGCACGCGCACAACGCTTCCGGCGAAAGTGCCCGGATCGATGCCGCGCGCGCGGAACAGTTTCATCGCATCGGGCGCGATCGTGGCGGTGAAATCGTTTTTCCAGTCCGCGCCGAAATCGAGATAGGCCCGGCCGTTCTTCACCGCGGCGCTCACCACTTTTCCTTCGACGATCTGGAACGTGCCGGTATCGCGCCATGTCAGCGCGCCGGGCGCACGCACCGCATAAGCGGACGACGACCAGATGCCCGCGCCGGAATCGCGCGCGCTACGCTCGGCGGCGAGCAGCTCGCTCGTGCATTCCGGCCGCTCGGGCGCGATGAACACCCGCGCCAGGCCGCGCTTCAGAAGCTCGACCTGCAGCCAGCCGTCTTCGGGGTTCTCCGCCAGGAATATCTGCGCCTCGACGCGGCCGTAGCGGTCCTGTCCGGGGCTCTGAGCAGCCGCCACGATCCGCCGTCCTTTGGTGAAGTTGGAAAGCGCTGCCAGCGCCTCGCCCCGATAGCCATCCGGCGCGTGATCGGTGCGTCCGTCCGGCAAGAGTATGCCTTCCAGCGCGAGCTTGCGGCCATTGGCCAGCACCAATGCGCCGTCCTTCACCGCCGCCGCGCGGACATCGGCAAGCTCGATGGTTTTGGCGCATGCCGGAACGGGCCCGGCCTGCGCCGCGCCGGCGCAGCCGAGCAAGGCCAGCACCCATGCGACACCGGTCCATCGCATGCCACGCCCTCATCCGACACCCCCCAACATTACGCGAGCGCGCAGATTACGCATACATGCATTGCAAGAAATAAATGCAGTTCACAGGCGCTTGAATGGCTGAATTCGTGGCAAATTGTCAGTATTGGATTCGACTTTCGGGATGGAGGCGGGCATGGAGCGCCGTTATTACTTTCTGAAGTCTTTTGCCATCGCTATTGCCATCGTTACCGCCACGTTTACCAGCGGCATCGGCACAACGCGCATGGCCCACGTCATCAATCACGCACGCTACAGCGCATCCGCCGAGGTTCAGGCCGCGGCCTGGCGCACGACGGCCTATGTGGCGCGCGGGATCGCGCATCTCGTGGGCTTCGGCGCTACGCTTTCGCCTTGAGGCTCACGCTCGCGGGCGGCGGCATGTAATCGGGCACGAAGAAGTCCGGCATCAGATCCTTCGTGGGATCGACGCGGTATTTGTCGAAATCGGTGACGCCGTTTTGCGCGAGGAACGTGTCGTCGATCAGGAAATTGCCGGTAAAGTCCTTCGCCTTCTTGTTGAAGATCATGTAAGCGGCGTCCGACAGAATATCCGTCGTGCGGCAATGCTTCATGCCCTCGTCGCCGGCCAGCGCATTGCGGATGGCGGCTGTGGCGATGCCGGTGCGCGGCCATAATGCGTTGAACGCGATGCCCTCGTCCGCGAATTCCGCCGCCATGCCGAGCACGCACATGCTCATGCCGTATTTCGCCATGGTGTAGGCGGTGTGGCCCTTGAACCAGCGCGGATTCATATCCAGCGGCGGCGACAGCATCAGCACATGCGGATTGGCGGCTTTGCGTAAGTGCGGAATGCAGGTGCGGCTGACGAGATAAGTGCCGCGCGCATTGATCTGATGCATCAGATCGTAGCGTTTCATGTCGGTGGCGAGCGTGCCGGTGAGCTGGATGGCGGATGCGTTGTTGACGCAGATATCGATGCCGCCGAACTTTGCGGCGGTCTGCTCCACGGCCGCGGCGACCTGATCCTCGAAGCGGATGTCGCACATGATGGGCAGCGCGCGTCCGCCCGCTTTCTCGATCTCTTCGGCGGCGGTGTAGATCGTGCCCGGCAATTTGGGATGCGGCTCGGCAGTCTTGGCCGCAATCGCGACATTGGCGCCATCCTTCGCGGCACGTAGCGCAATCGCAAGGCCGATGCCGCGCGACGCGCCGGTGATGAACAATGTTTTTCCCTTCAAGCTCACCGTTTTTTCTCCTTCAAACCACTTTATACCAATCCACGCCATCCACATCCGTGCTGCGCGCGATGCGCCCGCGCGCCATCAGGCAATTCAGATGCGCCAGGCTCTCGCCCGTCGCCATGCCGAAATTGCCGCTCGTGATGCGGCTGCGGAACAGCGCGGGAAACACATCCACCGCGCGCTTGGGCTCGGCGCACAATTCCAGCAGCTTCGCCATGTTGCCTTCGTGATCGTCGATCAATTCCTGCAAACGCAGCTTCACGCCGCGAAACGGCTCGTTGTGCGAGGGCAGAACCAGAATATCGGCGGGCAAAAGATCGCGAAGCTGCGCGCAGGAATCGAGCCAATCCTGCAGCGGATTGGCCTCGGGCTCAGTCGGGAACAGGCTCACATTCGACGATATGCGCGGCAAGATTTGATCGCCGGAAATAATCAGATTGGCTTGCCTATTCCACAAACACGCATGCTCCGGCGCGTGCCCGCGGCCCACAACCACTTCCCAAACATATTTGCCGATGCGGATTTTTTCGCCGTTCACGATGCGCCGGTACGAACTCGGCAGCTTGTGAACGCCAAGCCCAAATCCGCCGAAGCGCGTCTTGTAGGTGTCGAGCGCCTCTTCGGGAAAACCCGCGGCCTTATAAAACTTGATCCCCTCGGGCGGCGCTTCCTGGCCCGTATCGGCCACCAGCGCGCGGCACAGAAGATAATCCGTGCGCGTCATCCACAGCATCACGTCGAATTTGCGCGCGAGCCAGCCCGCCAATCCCACATGATCGGGATGGAGATGCGTGACGATCACGCGCTTCACGGGCCGGCCGCCCATCACGCCCGCGAACAGGGTTTTCCACGCGTCCTTTGTGGTTTGGTCGCGGATGCCGGTATCCACGATGGTCCAGCCCTCGCCATCCTCGAGCAGCCACACATTGATGTGATTGAGCTGCATCGGCAGGCGCATGCGCACCCAATGGATGCCCGGCGCGATCTCGATAGTCGCGCCCAGTTCCGGCCGCGTCTGGTACGGATAGTCGAGGTTGCGCCCCGGCCGGACGGGCGCCTTGGTTTCGCTCAACGGGGTCGTCCAATATCTGTCGGGACCGACTATGGAAACGGGGGCCCAAGCCCGTCAAGCTGTCGGGACCGGAATATTCCCGTTAGATTTGAGGCCTATGCTTCGGCCGAGAGGTGTTCGATGCCACGGATTGCCGCCCTTGTGACGCTTGCGCTCGCGATTTCCGCGCCGGCGCTGGCCGACGATGTCAGCATGGATGCGGCGCAGGCGCCGAGCGGGACCTATCGGCTCGAAACCGCGCACAGCCAGGTTCTGTTCTCGATCCGGCATATCGGGCTCACCCAATTCTACGGCCGTTTCGACAAGATGAGCGGCACGCTGAATTTCAACGCCGGCCAGCCGGAGCACAGCGCGGTTTCCGTCGCCATCGATACGGCAAGCGTGGACACGCCATCGGCGCGCCTGAACGACACGCTGAAAGGTGCGGATGTTTTCGATGCGGCGAAATTTCCGCAAGCGACATTCAAATCCACCTCCCTGACGCGCACCGATGCCAGCCACGGCACCATCACCGGCGATCTCACCATCCGCGGCGTGACCAAGCCCATGACGCTGAAGGTGACGTTCCTTGGAACCGAGCTGAACCCGCTCGACGATTCCCGCGTGCTCGGCTTTCACGGCGAAACCACCATCAAGCGCGGCGATTTCAACATCACCGGCATGGTGTGGGAGCCGCTGGTGGGCGACGACATCAACATCACCATCGAGGCCATGTTCCAACGGGAGAGCGAATAGATGACGGTGAGGAATACGGGGACGCGCTATGGCAGCGTCGCCATGACGCTGCATTGGCTGATTGCGCTCGGCGTGATCGCCAATATCTGCCTCGGGCTTTATTTCGCCGATCTGCCGAAGAGCGATCCGAACCTTTTTGCGCTCGTGCAGACCCACAAATCCATCGGGCTGACGATTCTTGTGCTGAGCGTGGCGCGGGTTTTGTGGCGGCTGGTCAATCCCGTTCCGCCGCTGCCCGCCGGCATGAACCCGGCACTCAAATGGGCGGCGCATGCGACGCATTTCCTGCTTTATTTCCTGATCCTCGTCATTCCGTTCACCGGATGGCTGCTGGTGTCCGCCTCGCCGCTCGGACTGCCGACAATGTATTTCGGCTGGTTCGCATGGCCCGATCTTCCCGGCTTCGCCGATATGACGCGCGCGGCGAAGCACGTCTATCAGCATAATTTCGGCGCGGCGCATGTGTTTCTGGCGTGGTCGGCGATCGTGCTCATTCCGATCCACATTCTGGGAGCGCTGTATCATCATTTCCTGCGGCGCGACGATGTGCTCAAGCGCATGTTCCCCGGCACGCGCGTGGGGGGCGTTGCGTGAAACGGGCGGCACTTGCGCTTTGCGGATTGATGTTGGCCGCACCGGCACAAGCTGCGCATTGGAACGTGGATTACGCCAAAAGCAGGCTCGGCTTCACGGTGAGCTGGTCGAAGGAGCCGTTTTCGGGCGCGTTCCAATCTTGGAAGGCGGACATCGATTTCGATCCGGCCGATCTTGTGCATGCCCGCGCCGATGTGACCATCGATCCGGCGAGCGAGAAATCCGGCGAGCCCGATTTCGACGATGGGCTGAAAGGCGCGCTCGGTTTCGACGTGAAGAAATTTCCCGATGCGCGCTTCTCCGCCACGCGTTTCACGCACGCATCGGGCGACAATTATGTGGCCGAGGGCACGCTCACCATTCGCGGCATCTCAAGGCCCCTCACCCTGCCCTTCAAGCTTACGATCAATGGCACGGACGCGCACATGGCAGGCAAAGCCGTGGTGCTGCGCACCGATTTCGGCGTGGGCAGCGGGCTTTGGGCCAAGCCCGAGCCCGTGGCGCATGAGGTGACGGTGACAATCGATCTGCTCGCTCACAGGACACAATAACTGTCATCCCGGGCGAGCAACGCGAGACCCGGGACCCACCATGACGCGGCTTGGTGGGTCCCGGCTCGCGCTTCGCTTGGCCGGGATGACAAAATGGGTTGGGTGAAAGATAAGATGCCGCCATGACGACGCAAACGCTCGCACGCCCCACCGACGCCGCTTCCATCGCGGAAGCGGGCGCGATGCTGCGCGCAGGACGGCTCGTCGCCTTCCCGACCGAAACGGTTTACGGACTGGGCGCGGATGCGGGCAGCGATAAAGCCGTCGCCGCGATCTTCGCCGCGAAGGGCCGCCCGCAATTCAATCCGCTGATCGTGCATGTGCGCGATCCGGCGGAAGCCGAAAAGCTGGCGGATTTTTCGGAAGACGCGCGAAAATTGGCGAGCGCCTTCTGGCCCGGCGGATTGACGCTGGTCTTGCCACGGAAGAAAGACGCGCGGCTTTCGCTGCTGGTGAGCGCAGGACTGGATACGGTCGCGTTGCGCGTACCGGCAAATCCAATAGCACAACAATTGCTTTCCATTGCTGGTTGCCCCATCGCCGCACCGAGCGCCAATCGCTCCGGCGAAGTGAGCCCGACGCGCGCGGATCATGTGGCGGAAGGTCTGGCCGATCTGGTTCTCGACGGCGGACAAACGAAACTCGGCATCGAATCCACCATCGTCGGATTCGACAACGGCAAAGCGGTTCTGCTGCGCCCCGGTGCGATTGCACGGGAGAAGATCGAAGCTGTGATCGGCCCGCTCGCGAAACGGTCCGGCGATGCAATCAACGCGCCGGGCCAACTCAAAAGCCATTACGCGCCGAAAACGCCGATGCGGCTGAATGCCAGGGATGTGAACACGAACGAAGCGCTCCTCGCGTTCGGCACTCCACTTTCCGGCGCACGCGTCACGCGAAATTTGAGTCCGAAAGGCGACGTGAACGAAGCCGCCGCCAATCTCTTCGCCATGATGCGCGAACTGGATGCGGCCGGCGCGGCGTGCATCGCCGTCATGCCCCTGCCCGAAACGGGCCTCGGCGAAGCGATCAACGACCGTTTGCGGCGGGCAGCGGCATGAGCGATGCGATTTCCCGTTTGAAGGAAGCCGCTGGTCCCAAAGGCTGGAGCGAGGACGCGTCCGAAATCGCGCCGCATCTCGTGGAATGGCGCAGCAAATACCGGGGGCATTCGGCGTTGCTCCTGAAACCGCAAACCACGGCACAGCTTTCGGCCATTCTCGCGATTTGTAACGAGACGAAAACCCCGGTCGTGCCGCAAGGCGGCAACACCGGACTGGTGGGCGGACAGATCCCGTTGAACGGCGAAATCCTGCTGAGCCTCGAACGCATGAACAAAATTCGCAATGTCGATGTCGATGGCGCAAGCCTGATCGCCGAAGCGGGCGTCGTGCTGGCGAATGTGCAGGCGGCGGCCGATGCGGCGGGAAAATATTTTCCGCTGAGCCTTGCGGCCGAAGGCTCGGCCACCATCGGCGGCAATCTTTCCACCAATGCGGGCGGGGTGAATGTGCTGCGTTACGGCTCCGCGCGCGATCTGGTTCTGGGATTGGAAGTGGTTTTGGCCGATGGGCGCGTGCTCGATCTCTTGCGCAGCTTGCGCAAAGACAACACCGGCTACGATCTCAAGCAATTGTTCATCGGCGCGGAAGGAACGCTGGGCGTCATCACTGCCGCCGCGTTGAAGCTGTTTCCCAAACCGAAATCGCGTGTCATGGCATTCATCGCGCTCCCTTCTCCCGAAGTGGCGATCGCATTGCTGAACCGTTTGCAGGATGAAACCGGCGGACAGGTTTCCGCTTTCGAACTGATCCCGCGCATCGGCCTGGAATTTGTTCTAAAGCACATTCCGCAAACCAGCGATCCGCTGGGGGCGCCGTCGCCGTGGTATGTGCTGATGGAAGCAACGAGCGCGGCCACCTCGTTGAAGGATGCGGTCGAGAACACAATCGCGCATTCGATCGACGCGGGCCAAGCTACCGATACAGTGTTCGCCGCGAGCGATGCGCAAGCCGCAAATCTGTGGCGCTTGCGCGAGAGCCTTTCGGAAGCGCAGAAACACGAAGGCGCCTCGATCAAGCACGATGTGTCCGTGCCGGTGCGCGCCATTCCGGAGCTGTTGACGCGCGGCATCGCGGCGGTGGAAAAGATCGCGCCTGGCGCGCGGTCCGTGCCATTCGGCCATATCGGCGACGGCAATATCCATTTCAATTTCAGCGTGGCCAAGGGCGGGGACAACGAAGCGTTTCTCGCCAAATGGAATGACGTGTCCCGCGCCGTGCACGATATCGTGCATGCGCTCGGCGGCTCGATCAGCGCCGAACACGGCCTCGGCGTGATGAAGCGCGACGAAATCCTGCGCTACAAATCACCCGCAGAAATCGAATTGATGCGCACGCTCAAACGTGCGCTCGATCCGAATAATATTTTGAATCCGGGAAAAGTGGTGACGGTTTAGGCCGCTTCGCGCAACCGGCTTTCGTTGGAGGCCGGTTTCGGCGGCGTCAGGCCGATCACGCTTCTGAACGACGAACCCGCGTTCGACACCGCGCTCAACACCGCCGTGATGACGGTGGCGGCATAGGGCATCGACTGGATCGCCAGCATCACCATCCACAGCATCGATGCGGGATCGTCGAAGCCGCGGTCGAACACCATCGCGATCAGCGCGAGGCAGCAGAGCGACAGAAGCGTCACTTCCTGCCACGCCTGACGCAACACCTGGCTCAGCATCGCGGGGTCCTGGCATTTGGGCGTGCGCAGGAATGGCCGGTGCGACGTGAAGATGCCGGACATCACCGCCTTGCCCACGGTGTGCGTCAGCGAAAGTCCCGCGATGGATGCGATCACCGCGCCGAAAATGCCGGAGCGCACTTTCTGCGGATAGAGCAGCAGCGTCTTGAGCGTCTTCGCGGTGAACAGCGCGAGCGCGGCGCCCGACAGCGCCACCATCGGCACGTCGAAATAGCGCGGCGCCACCGTCATCAAAAACGTCCAGACGAGCGCGAACATCGTCACGATCAACCCGAGCCCGTCGGAAATCCACGGCAGCCAGCCGGAGAGAAATTGATAACGCTGCGCCCAGGAAAGTTTCGTGCGGCCGAAGAAAATCGCGCCGGTGTGATGTTTCATGATCTGCATGGCGCCATAGACCCAGCGGTAACGCTGACTCATAAACGCCACCAGCGTGTCGGGCGTCAGCCCCTGGCCCATGCTCTGCGGAATGTAGGCGGCGCTGTAACCGGCCTCGAACAATTTCAATCCGAGTTCGGTGTCCTCGGTGATGCACCATTCGCTCCAGCCGTTCACTTCGGCAAGCGCGTCCTTGCGCACGATGGTCATGGTGCCGTGCTGGATGATGGCGTCGTGTTCGTTGCGCTCCACCATGCCGATGTGGAAGAAGCCGCGATATTCCTCGTAGCACATGGACTTGAAGATGTTGGCGTGGCCGTCGCGGTAATCCTGCGGGCCTTGCACCAGCGCCACTTGCGGCGAGGCGAAGAACGGCAGCGCGCGCCTGAGCCAGAACGGCTCCACCTGATAATCGCTGTCGATCACGGCGACGTAGCGCGCGTCCGCATCGGTGAGTTCGAGCGCCTTGTTCAGCGCGCCCGCCTTGAAGCCCGCCAGACGATCGAAATGATAGAAGCGGAAGCGGGGCCCGAGCGTGGCGCAATGCGCCTCCACCGGCCGCCACACGGCGGGATCTTCGGTGTTGTTGTCCAGAACGATGATCTCGCAATTCTCGTAATCGAGGCGGGAAAGCGCGTTCAGCGTCTCGATCACCATGGCGGGCGGCTCGTTGTAGCACGGCACATGGATCGAAACGCGCGGGGATTCCTCCGGGATCGACGCGCGCAAAACGCGCCGTTCCATGCGCCAAAGGCTCGCGGCAAGCTCGATGCCTTCGGTGATGATGACGGTGGACGCCAGAAACACCAGCGGGATCATGGCCGCGATCATGGCGATGTCGCTGGGCTCGATATATTCGAGCGAGGTCGCGTCGATCAGCACCAGCACACCGGTCGTCACCAGCGCCACCAATCCGCCCATCACGAGATAACCCGGCTGGCGCACGCGCGGCATGCGGCCCAGGATTATCAGTCCCAAAATCAGCGTGAGGATCGCCGCGCCCAGCGCATAGCTGCGCCATTCGGGAAAGGTGCGCAGCATGCCGGCGAAGGGAAATTTCGGCGTGCCGAGCGCGTCGAACAAGCCCCAATAGGCGCCGACCGCGCCTTCGTTGCCGCCTTTCCAGGGCTGATCGTAAGCCTCGATTAAATAATAGTCGTAGCCCTTCTCCATCGCGAGCTGCACGAAATTGCGGATGAACCACGCCTCGTTGGCGAGCGAGGCTTCGGCGTTGACGCGCGTGCGGCCCTCGGACGGCCAGCCCGCTTCGCCGATCACGATGGGCTTGTCGGGGAACTGATCCTGGATGTGGCCATAGGCGTGCTGGAGAAAGACCAGCGAATCCTTCAGCGATATGCCCTCCCAATAGGGAAGCAGGTGGATCGAAATGAAATCGACATTCTGCGCGAGATCGGGATTGAGCAGCCATGTGGACCACGGCTCGGCGGTCGAAACCTTGATGCGGTTCGGCAGCGCATCGCGCACGCGCTTGATATAGGCATTGAGCTGATCGGGCGTGACGTCGCCGCGCAGGATCGCCTCGTTGCCGACGAAGACGCGATCGATGGTGCGCCGGTTGGCGAGCGCAACCTTGATGCCCTTTTCGATTTCCTCTTCATTGGCGTCGAGGTCCGGCCCGATCCAGATGCCCAGCGAAACGGTGAGCCCATAGCGCCGCGCGATTTCGGGAACGCGGTCAAGACCGTTCGCCACCGTGTAAGTGCGCACGCGGCCTGTCAGTTGCGACAATTGCCGCATGTCGCGGTCGATGCGCTCGGGCGACACCATCTCGTGCTGTTTTTCGGTGAAGAGATGGCTCGGGCTGTATGAGATGCCGCGCACCTGCCCATCCCAGTCCGGCGCGATGACCTGATAATCGCGGCTCGCCCAGAACAGCGCGCTCGCGCTCACCACCAGGAACAGCGCAATGGCAATGCGTGCCTGGCCGCGGGGAATGGCGCGGAACCATTTCAGAAACATCGCGAACTGAACCTCAACGCCTGCGGGATAACGCCAGTCTAGCAGGTCCGGCTCCCTGCTTCCCATCCATCATTATTGATTGCCGCCACCGCCGCCGCTGTCGCTGTCGTCGCTGGGCGGTGCGGGCGGGGGCGGAAGAACCTTCACAAGCTCGAGATCGAACACCAGCGTCTGATTGGGCGGGATCAGGCCGTCGCCCGCGCCGCGCGCGCCATAGGCCAAGTTGGACGGGATCACAAGCTGCCAATGATCGCCCTCGCGCATGATTTCGAGGGCCTCCGTCCAGCCGGGGATCAGCTCGTCGACCGTGAAGGTGGCCGGAAGGCCGGGCTCGGTGGAATCGAACACCGTGCCGTTGATGAGCGCGCCCGAGTAATAGACCTGCACCTTGTCGGTGGCGGCCGGCCGCTGGCCGTAGCCGCTTTTGATGATCTTGTATTGCAGGCCGCTGGGCTGGACCATGACGCCGGGCTTCTTGGCGTTGGCGGCAAGATAGGCCGCGTTCGCCTCGGGGCTGAGGGCGGAACTGGCGGCATAGACCGGCATGACGAGCAGGGCGGCGAACGCCACCACCAGTGCACCGAAACGAATCATGGGGCGAATTCCTCCTGAGGCAGTGAGGGCCTAAAGCGTTGAAATGGCAATTATGGGGCAGGAAGGACCGCCTGCCCGCTCTTGCAATAGCACAAGAGGCATATCGCGTAACGGGTTGATTTCAAGCGCGATTGCCTTAACCAAGGCATGCGATGGAAAAGGTACTTCCACAGGCAGGCGTGGGCGCCGTCATTTGGCGCGGGGCCGAGGCGGTGCTTGTGGTGCGCCGCGGTAAGGAGCCCGGGTTGGGCGAATGGAGCCTGCCGGGCGGGGCGGTCGAGCCCGGCGAAACCTTGCGGGAGGCGCTCGCCCGGGAGGTGGCCGAGGAGACGGGGCTCGCGATCGAGACCGGCGATCTGATCGACGTGGTGGACCTGATTAGCCGCGATGCCCATGGCGCGCTCGCCTATCACTATGTGCTCGCCGATTTCAGCGCGTTATGGCGCGGCGGCGAAGCGCGCGCGGCGTCGGACATTCTCGAATGCAAATGGGTTGCGCCGGAAGAGGCATTAAGGCTCGTGACGCGGAACGAGACGCGCAGGATCATCCGGTTGAGCGCGAAGCGGATGTGGGGTTTGGAGATCTGAAGCGCAGCGCTTCAAATTAAAATTACACTCCACCTCGCGCGATGACGGCACGAAATTCTAGTGCGCCGCCGATTTCTTCTTCGCCGGGTCTTCGAGCGGAATATTGCCGGCGCGTGAGAGGCGGTCGGCCTGCTCGCGCAAATTGGGATCGTTTTTCTGCTGCTCGGTGATCTGGCGGCCCAGCGCCATCACGGCCGGGATTTCGTCGTCGGAGAGTTCCTTCATGCGCTGCTTTCGCGCGAAGGCTTTTTCGATATAGGGCGCGAGTTCTTCCATCTTGCGCTTCTGGCGCTCGTTTTCGCGCTCGTGGAATTCGCCCATCACGTCGCTTGCGAACAATTCCAGCGCCTCGCAGATATGCTCATGCTTGTTGCGCCCGCCCTGCTGGATGAACGCGACCTGATCGACGCCGCTCGCCGCAAATTTGCGTAAGTGCGCGCGCAGATGATCGGGCGTGCCGATGCCGGCGGAGCCGGGATTTTCCGGCATCGCGTCCTTCACCGTTTCGAACGTCTTCCAGATATCGGTGCGGCCCGGCTTGTGTTCGCCGAAAATGTAGTGGTGGCCGAGCGCGTAGCCGAAGAATTTGAAACCGTCGAGGCCGCGGCGGCGCGCTTCTTCCGCATTCTTGTGCACCGAAAATCCAGTGACCATGCAGATATTGGGATTCACCGCATGTCCGATGGGCACGCATTCTTCCTTGAGGATGCGGTAATAGTCGTCGACCCATTGTTTTGCTTCCGCCGGATCGACGAAGGCGAATGTCAGCGCGCCGATGCCCAGCCGCGCGGCAAGCTTGATCGTCTCGCGATTGGAACACGCCACCCACACCGGCGGATGCGGGCGCTGCACGGGCTTAGGGACAATATTGCGGCAGGGCATTTCGAAATATTGGCCCTTGAATCCGGGATAGGGATTCATCGCCAGCATATTGAGGCATTGCTCGGTCGTCTCGCGCCACATCGCGCGCTTTTCGGCCACCGGCACACGATAGCCGCCGAGTTCGAGCGCCGCCGAAGATTCGCCCGTGCCGAATTCCACGCGGCCGTTGGAAACCAGATCGAGCGTCGCGATGCGCTCCGCCACGCGCGCGGGATGATTATAGCCCGGCGGCATGAGCACGATGCCGTGACCCAGGCGAATGTGTTTGGTGCGCTGCGAACATGCCGCGAGAAAAACCTCCGGCGCGGAGGAATGGGAATATTCCTCCAGAAAATGATGCTCCACTTCCCATGCGTGATCGATGCCGAGGCGGTCGGCCAGTTCCACCTGATCGAGCGCATCCTGAAAGAGCTTGAGTTCGTCACCTTCGTGCCAGGGGCGCGGCAATTGATGCTCGTAGAAGATTCCGAACTTCATGGACACGCTCCCTACTGGTTGAACATCGTCACCGGCGCATGATCTTTCACGCCGGCGAGTACCGGGCTTTTGTCGGCGGAATCGAACGCGGCCATGATCTGCGCGAACCGCATCTTCACGAAATCGCGCATCGCGGGATGGGTGAAGATGTAAAGCTCGCCCGCCTTGATGCATTCCACGACGCGGTTGCCCACGATGTCGGGATCGATGCCGCCCAGCACCATTTCCGCGGCCATCTTCGCCTGCTCGCCGGTGGCGGGATCGACTTGCGGCGCGCCATATTTTTCCTGCTGGCGCACCCGCGCGCTTTCATGGATGCGCGTTTTCACGAAACCGGGGCACAGCACCGACACGCCGATATTCTCGGGCGCCAACTGCATGAACCAGCCTTCGCTCATGGCGACGACGGCGAATTTCGTGGCGCTATAGGGCTCCATGCCCGGCGGCGAAATCATGCCGGCCATCGATGCGGTGTTGACGATATGCCCGCCTTCGCCATGGCTCTTGATGAGCGGCACGAAGGTTTCCACGCCATAGACAACGCCTTTGAGATTGACGTCGATGATCCAATCCCAGCTTTTCGGATCGACCTGGCCGATCGGCCCGCCGACGCCCACGCCCGCATTGTTGCAGACGACATGCACCTTGCCGAACGCGGCGATGGCTTCGAGCGCGGCTTCGCGGACGCTGTCGCGTTCGCTCACATCGCAACGCACGGCGACGGCTTTGATCTGCTCGGAAACGAGACGATCCGCCGATGCCTGCGCCGCCGATTTGTCGATATCCGCGAGCACGACTTGTGCACCCGCGCGTCCGAACGCACGCGCCATGGATAAACCGATACCGCCCGCGCCGCCCGTGACGAACGCGGTTTTGCCTTTGAAATCTTTCATCATGCTGCCTGCTTTTGTTCGAGTTCATCGAAGCGGCGCAACAATTCCGCGCCGTTGCTGCGCTTCATCAGTGCCGCTGCAATTTCATCATGCGTCATCTTGCGGTCGTAATCCATGTTTGTGACGGAGTGCCAGTTCACCATGCCGCGCCAGACGGGATCGATAAACGTCGCGCCTTGCACGCGTCCGCCATCCACCGTCTTGAAGGTGAGGCTCCGGAGTTCCGACACGAAATCGGTGAGATAGCCGACATGGGGGGCTTCGTCCTGGCGGATGCGGTCGACCAGTTCGGCCGCGTGCATCGCCGCTTCCCGCCGGTCGCGAAAATTGGCCGGATCGCGCATGACGGTTGTGCAGAAGGAGAAGAAATTCTCCGCCCGCACTTCGATCATCAGCACATTCATCAGAAGCAGAATCCATTCTTCGTAGTCTTTCGGAATCTGCGGCATCAGCCGGCCCAATTCGGGGCGCGCGATGCTTTCGGGCACTTCGGGCCAGGGATACGCGTTCTTCCCGAACAGCATGTCGCGCACGGCGAACCACATGGAATCGTGGCCGCCCTCGCCTTTCGCTGCATTGCCGCCTTCGTCCAGGCCATGCGCCATGAGCAGGCCCTTGTTCAGATGGCCCACCGCCATCTGAGAAATGTCCTCGACAATGATGCTCTGGAAATCGGGCGCGGTTGCTTGCGTCAGCCGCAGCCCGCGCGCCTCGATGATGCCGGTGATGGTGAGCGAATCCCATAATGTTTGTCCGAGACCGAGATCGAGCAAAAATTTCTGCTGGGACGCGGTGGGATAGGAACCGCGCACCATCAAGGCTTGCGAGGAATCCACGAGTTCATATCCGCGCGCCTTCACCTGATCGGCCCAGGCCTGGATTGCGGGCACGCGGTTCAGCGTGCGCGGAGAAATGTATTTGCCCTTCGCGTCGAACCCGCCATGCAGGCGGTAGCCCGCTTCCTCATGGGGTTTGGCGTAAGGGTGTTCGGCGAGGATTTCCGCCGCCGTATAGGTGAGTTTGGTCATGTGCCCTCCTGACGAACGGCTCCCTTCCCCAAAACTGATAATTTGTCAGATATGCGGCCCGTGTCAATCGGCCTTGAGCGCCCGCACCAGAAATCGCGTGAGATTGGCGGTGACGTCGGCCCGGCTTTTTCCGGCGCGGAAGCCTGCGCTGGCCGTCTGATGGATGGCGCCCACGATAGCCTGGCCGATAATTTCGGGATCGTATTGAGTGGTGGCCTGCCCGTGCTGCGCGATCATCCGCAGATTTTCCGCCCAGTCGAGACCCCAGCGCTGTAACAGCGGCACGGCCTGGGCCCCTTCCGCATCGATCACCGCTTCGTCGGTCATGGCGGCGTTGAGCACGCCGGGGTGGCTTTCGGCGTAATCGAAAATGGCGTTCAGCGTGTTGGCGATGAGGGTTTCGAGCGTGTCGTTTTCGGTGACGCGCGCGCGCACATAGGCGTCGAGTTCCGTGCGCGCATCTTCCACGAAGGCAAGGAACGAGGCCCGCTTGTCGGGGAAATGCAGATAGAAGGTGCCATGGCCGAGCCCCGCCTCGCGCGCGATGTCCTGCGGGCGCGTGGCATGATAGCCCCGCTCCACGAACAGCTTGCGGGCGGCTTTTTTCAGCTTCGAGAGGCTCTCGGGCTTGCGCCTTGCGGGCCGGGAATCCTCGATTTTTCGGATATTGGAATCGGGCATTGGCCGACTTTCGGACGGCCAAGCCCGCGAAGTCAATGCGCCCGCATCGCGCGCCACACTTTTTCCGGCGTGGCGGGCATGTCGATATGCGCAACGCCGACGGCGTCGCATACCGCGCTGATGAAGGCTGGCATCGCGCCCACCGTGCCCGCTTCGCCGCAGCCCTTCGCGCCCAGCGCATGGGTCTTGCAGAGGATTTCCTCATAGGCGAATTCGATATCGGGCATGTCGTCGGCGCGCGGCATGGCGTAATCGGTGAAGCTGGCGGTGAGGATTTGCCCGCTCTCGGGATCGTAGACGCAATTCTCGAGCAGCGCCTGTCCAAGCCCCTGCACCACGCCGCCATGCACCTGCCCGCGCACCAGCATGGGATTGATGACGCGGCCGAAATCGTCCAGCACCGCATAGCGCGCGATCTCGATTCTGCCGGTATCGGGATCGGCTTCGACTTCGCAGATGTGGCAGCCATTCGGGAACGTCGAGGCTTCGCCCTGATAGGTGGCGTCGCTGTCGAGCCCGTTTTCGAAGCCGGGAATTTTTTCGCGCTTCAATGTAACCGCGAGTTCGGCGGTGGAAATGCTGCGGTCGGTTTTGGCGACCTTGAAGCGGCCGATGCCTTCGACAACATCGAAGCTCACTTCGCCGCCGCCCGCCTGCAAAACTTGTCCGGCCGCGACTTTGCCCTTCTTGATGACTTCATCGGAGGTGGCCATCAGCGCGCCGCCCGCCATATTGAGCGAGCGCGAACCGCCGGTGCCGCCGCCATTCACCCAATCGGTATCGCCCTGCTTCACGGTGATGGATTCGAACGGCACGCCGAGCTTTTCCGCGACGAGCTGGGCAAACGCGGTTTCATGGCCCTGCCCGTTCGATTGCGTGCCGACATAAAGCTCGACGCCGCCATTGTCGGTGAATTTTACCGCGGCCGGTTCCGCGCCGACCGCGAAGGTGATTTCGACATAATAGGCGATGCCGAGACCGCGCTTTAGCCCGCGCGCTTCGCTAGCTTTGCGGCGCGCCGCGAAACCCGCCACATCGGCGCGCTTGAGCGCCTCATCGAGCATGTGCGGATAATCGCCGGAATCGAATTTGATGCCGGTCCAGTTCTTGTAAGGCAATTCGGCGGGCGTGGGCAGATTGCGGCGGCGCAATTCCACGCGATCGATTCCGGTTTTCGCCGCGGCCGCATCCATCAGCCGTTCCATGAGATATGCGGCTTCCGGCCTGCCCGCACCGCGATAGGCATCCAGCGGCGCGGTGTTGGTGAAATAGCCTTTGATGTTCGCGAACAGTTTCGGCACGCGATAAAGCCCGCCGAAAATGCGCCCGCCGGCAAGCGTGGAGATAAACGGCGCGAATTGCGACAGATACCCGCCCATGTTCGAGGTGCCCGAAATGCGCATGGCGAGGATTTTGCCGTCCTTGTCCAGCGCGAGTTCGGCCTTGGTGTGCATGTCGCGGCCGTGATTGTCGGCGAGAAATGCTTCGGTGCGGTCGGACGACCAACGAACCGGGCGGCCGATTTTCTTCGCCGCGATCAGCACCAGCGGCTGCTCGGGATACATGAAGCCCTTCATGCCGAAGCCGCCGCCGACATCGGTGGTGATGACGTGCAGCTTTTCGGGCGGAATCTTCAGCACGTATTTCGCCACGCGCTCGCGCAATCCGTTCGAGCCCTGATTGCCGGAATAAAGCGTGTAATGATCCGACTTCGCGTCGTAGAGGCCGATGGCGTTGCGCGTTTCCATCGAGTTCACGACGATGCGGTTCTGCACAACTTCCACGCTCGCGATGTGTGTGGCGGTTTTGAATGCCGCGTTCACGCCCTCTTCGTCGCCCGCGACCCAATCGAATACCTGATTATGCGGCGCGGTGTCCCAGATTTGCGGGCCGGTTGCGGCGCTGTCGAGTGTGCCCGCCGCATCGAGCGGCTCGTAATCGACGGCAACCATTTCGGCGGCGTCCACGGCTTGCGCATAGGTTTCGGCCATCACCATCGCGATGGCTTCTCCCGCGAACGTCACCTTGTCTTTTGCCAGCAACGGCTTTGCCGACATTTTGGCGGGCGTTCCGTCGCGGCTCGGGATCGGCGCCAGGCACGGCATCGGGTTGGCGCCGAATTCCTCCACGTCCTTATAGGTCAGCACGGCAACAACGCCAGGCATCTTCGCGGCTTCCAAAATGTCGATGGATTTGATCTTCGCGTGGCCATGCGGGCTGCGCAGAAACGCAACGTAAGTTTCGCGGTCGAAGCGCAGATCGTCCGTATACTGACCGTGCCCGGTGATGAAGCGGATGTCCTCGACGCGTTTGACCGATTGGCCGATGCCGAATTTCATGGCGGTCAATTCCTGTAGCCCGGATCGAGTCTATCCAGCTTGCGCAACAGCGCGGGCCAGGCGAGCGGGCCGATGATGCCGTCGAAGGCCTCCGCGCCCTGCGCCGCCGTTTTTTCCGGCACGCCCTGATGGGGCATGTTGGGTTTGACGCCGCCCGCCAGCGCGCGGACCTGCATCGAACAGGCGCGTTCCAGATAGAACATGCGCATGAAAGCGTCGGCGCAGCTTTTGCCGAGCGCCAGCGTGCCGTGATTGCGCAGGATCATCGCGTGCTTGCCGCCGATGTCGTGGACAAGACGGTCGCGCTCATCGAGATCGAGCGCCACACCTTCGTAATCGTGATAGGCGATATCGCCGCAAATCAGCATGGCGTGCTGGTCGAGCGGCAGAAGCCCTTGCTCCTGCGCGGAAACCGCAACCCCATCGGTCGTGTGCAGATGAATAATGCAATGCGCGTCGTCGCGGTTCATGTGCAGCGCGGAGTGGATGGTGAAGCCCGCCGGATTCACGGGGAACGGCGTCTCCTGCACCTTCTTGCCGTTCACATCGATCTTCACGAGGCTCGAGGCCGTGATCTCGTCGAACAGCAAGCCATAGGGATTGATAAGAAAGTGATGCTCCGGCCCCGGCACGCGCGCGGAGATATGGGTGAAGATCATGTCGTCCCAGCCGTAATGCGCCACAAGCCGGTAGGTGGCGGCGAGATCGACGCGCAGCGCCCATTCCTCCGCGCTTACCTTGCCGCGCAGCGAAGCGATGCTCGCGGTGTCGGCCGGGCGCACGCGCATTTGTTCAACGACGTCCAGCATCCGATTCTCCTCAAAGCGGTAATTTCAGCCGCTTGAGCATGAGACCCCTTCGGATGCCTGTCAAACCCCGCTTGGGCTGTGCATCCGCTCCAGAATGCGGGGAATCGCGGGCGTCACGGCCTCGGTAATTCCGGCCTTTGGCCGCATGATGCGGAATTCCGGGCCGTCTTCGACGATGTCGAACAGCGCCGCAATGGGTTGATAGCGGTAGCGGCGATAATCGTGCAGCACGACCGTCGTATTGCCGTGCGACAGGAGCGCGGCCATGAACGCGCATTCCATGCGCCTGCGCCCGTCGATGTAGATGAAGTCGAATTTCCGCCCCGCGCTCAGGGGGAAGGTCGAATAATTGAGTGCGGGATCGGCCGGGCTGTGGCAGCTGCCCCTCAGTTCCATCGTCACTTCCCTGAGGAAATGAGGCCGCGGGCGTTTGGCAAAAATGGCGCGTTGAAAGACAGGATATTCATCGATCGTGAGGAAGAGTTCGACGCCCGGCAGGCGCTCCAGATGGCGGGCCATGATTTGCGACGTCAATCCGCTGCCCCACTCCAGAACATTGACCGTGCCCTCGCGGACATAGGTATCGAGCACGCGCTGATACTCGGGAATATAGACCGGGCCGTAATGCTCGGGCGTGATCACGGTCCGCTTGAATTTGAAACCGAATTTCTCGCTTTCCATACTGGCAATCGTCATTGGGTAGATTGTCCTTCCTTAACTCGCCGGCGGCCGCGTTCATGAAAGAACGGACAGAGTTGTCCACGCGCCAATGCCGGTTACGCGGAAATGGCCAAATAAGTTCCGCCAGTCAAATTAAAGGAAAGCAAAATTTCTTTTGAAAACGTATTTGCCCGAATGGTTACTTCCGCACGCGCGCGACCGCCTTCATCCATCCGTCATAAAGGGCATCGCGCGACGCGGCAGCGAGCGCGGGCTCGAAGCGGCGGTCGAGCGCCCAGCCGCGCGCGATATCGTCGAAATCGCGGAAAAGCCCGGCGGCAAGACCCGCGAGATAGGCAGCGCCCAGCGCCGTGGTTTCCGTCACTTGCGGACGATCGACCGGCAGGCCGGTGAGGTCTGCAAGCCGTTGGCAGAACCAGTCGTTCTTTACCATCCCGCCATCGACCTTGAGCGCAGCGGGCTTGCCGAGACCCGCCTGCGCCATGTCGCGGCCCATGGCTTCGAGCAGATCGCGGGTTTGATAACAGACGGCATCCAGCGCGGCGCGCGCGATTTCGGCCACGCCCATGTCGCGGGTGAGACCCAGGATTGCGCCGCGTGCATCGGGATCCCAGTAGGGCGCGCCAAGGCCCGTGAAGGCTGGCACGAAATAAAGACCGCTTGCCTCTTTCGCTGTGCGGGCCAGTGCCTCGATTTCGGCTGCGGAGTGAATCACGCCCAGCGCATCGCGCAGCCATTGCACCACCGCGCCCGCGATGAAGATGCTGCCCTCGATGGCGTAAGCGGTTTGGCCTTTGGCGCGGTAGGCAGACGTTGCGATGAGGCGGTTCTTCGATGACGGAACTTTCGCGCCTGTGTTGACCAATGCGAAACAGCCGGTGCCGTAAGTCGATTTCACGTCGCCGGATTTGAAACAGGCTTGCCCGAACAAGGCGGCCTGCTGATCGCCGGCCACGCCGCGAATGGGAATGGAATGGCCGAGCAAGCCTTCTTCGGTTTGGCCGAAATCGCCCGCGCTGTCGCGCACATCGGGCAATGCGGCGCGCGGCACGTTGAACAAATTCAGCATCGCGTCGTCCCATGCGAGCGATTTCAGATTGAGAAGCATGGTACGCGAGGCATTGGTGACGTCGGTCGCATGAACCCTGCCGCCGGTGAGCTTGTAGATCAGCCAGCTATCGATCGTGCCGAGCGCCAACTCGCCCTTTTCGGCGCGCCCGCGCGCGGCGGGAATGTGATCGAGCAGCCATTCGCATTTGGTGGCGGAGAAATAGGGATCGAGCAGAAGGCCGGTGCGCGCGGCGACCTCCGCTTCCTTGCCTTCGTCTTTCAATTTCCTGCAGCGGTCGGCCGTGCGCCGGTCCTGCCAGACGATGGCATTGTGCAGCGGCGCGCCCGTGTTGCGATCCCACAACACCGTGGTTTCGCGCTGGTTTGTGATGCCGATGGCCGCGATGTCGGACGCCGCAACACCTTTCGACGCAATGCGGCAGCATGAGAGCGTCGCCTGCCAAATCTCTTCGACGTCGTGCTCCACCCAGCCATTCGCGGGAAAGAATTGCTTGAGTTCGATGGAATGCACCGCAACCGGCCGCGCCGCGCTGTCGAACAGGATCGCACGCGTCGATGTCGTTCCCTGATCGATGGCGAGAATGAAAGGCGGTTCGAAGTTCATGGGCATAACCTTGCGGGATATTTAGCTTAACACGCTGTTAACGCCATTTTGCATAGGATCGAAACGGTGCCGCGAGGGACGTGGGACCGAATTGGGGCAATGCCGTGGGCCTGAGCGCACGCGACCTGAACGACATGACCAGACTTGCCCAGCTTGCGGCCAATCCGCAAGGGATCGGGCGGGGCGAAATCTATCTGGCGGTCGCCTCCCTCTATCGCGCGCAAGGACCGATGCTCTCCGAGCGTGAGCGCGGGCTGATGCGCGAAATCCTGCACCGGCTGACGGGCGATGTGGAAATGGCGATCCGCATTTCGCTGGCCGAGAAACTGGCCGACGACGCGGATGCGCCGCTCGACCTTATTCTTCTGTTATGCGACGACCGGATCGAAGTGGCGCGGCCCCTGATCCTGAGGAGCCGCAAGCTCTCCGACGAAGATCTGCTCCGCCTGATCGCCGATGCCGATGAAGCCCGTGCCGCGGCTTGCGCCGAGCGGCCCGATATCGGCGAGCCCGTCACCAGCGAACTCGTGAAGAGCAATTCGGAATCCGTGCTGATGGCGCTGGTGCGAAACGTCACCGCGCGCATCGCCAAGCCCGCTTTCGAAACGCTGGTCGAGAAATCCAAAGCGCTGCCCACGCTGCAGGAGCCGCTGGTTCAGCGCCGCGACCTGCCCTCCACGCTCGCGCACCGGATGTGCGAATGGGTGTCGGATGCGCTCAAGACTCATATCGTGCGCAATTACGACGTTGCACCCGCCGCCGTCGACGACGCCGCAAAGAAAATTCAGGAACCGCAGGACGAAAATCTTTCCGCCGCCGCCAAGCTGGTCGACAAGCTGGCGGCCGCGGGCCAGTTGCGCGCCGGATTCCTGCTGCGCGTGCTGACGCAAGGCCAGCTCGATCTGTTCGAAACGGCGTTCGCCAAATTGCTCAATCTCGACATGACGAATTTGCGCCGTGTGCTCTATGACCAAGGGCCGCGCTCGGTGGCGCTGGCCTGCCGCGCGGTGGGCATCGACCGGGCGGTGTTCTCCACCGTCTTCGATCTCTCCCGCAAGGGCCGCGGGCTCTATCCCACGCTCACCATCGACGAGCGGCAGGACGTGGACAGCGTGTTCAACGTCTTCTCGAAACCCGAGGCCATGGCCCGAATCCGGGCGCGGGCCTAGATTTCAACTTTTCCGGCAATGCATTAAGCTGGCCGCATGATCGACCCGTTCGGCCGCCACATTTCCTATCTGCGCGTCTCCGTCACGGACCGCTGCGATTTCCGCTGCGTCTATTGCATGGCGGAACACCAGACCTTCCTGCCCAAATCCGAAGTGCTGACGCTGGAAGAGATTGAGCGGCTCTGCGCCGCGTTCATTGCCAAGGGCGTCGAGCGTATCCGCATCACCGGCGGCGAGCCGCTCGTGCGGCGCAATGTGATGAGCCTGTTCGGCAAGCTGGGCGCGCGCATCGGGCATGGCCTGAAAGAACTGACGCTGACGACCAATGGCAGCCAGTTGTCGCGCTATGCGCGCGATCTGGCGGCGGCCGGCATCAAGCGCATCAACGTTTCGCTCGATACGCGCGATGCGGCCAAGTTCCGCGAGATCACGCGCTGGGGCGAGCTTTCCAAGGTGCTGGCCGGGATCGATGCGGCACAGGATGCGGGGCTCGCCATCAAGATCAACATGGTGGCGCTGAAGGACGTCAACGAAGACGAGATCGCGGACATGCTCGAATGGGCGCATGGGCGCGGCTTCGGCTTGACGCTGATCGAGACCATGCCGCTCGGCGAGATCGAGGCCGACCGCGTTTCGCAATATCTGCCGCTGTCGCTCGTGCGTGCGCGGCTGGAGGAACGCTACACGCTGGAAGATTCCGCTCACCGAACGGGCGGCCCCGCGCGTTACGTGCGCGTGCACGAGACGGGCGGGCTGCTCGGCTTCATCACGCCGCTCACGCACAATTTCTGCGAAAGCTGCAATCGCGTGCGCGTGACCTGCACGGGCGAACTATTCATGTGCCTCGGGCAGAACGACAATGCGGACTTACGCGCGCCCTTGCGCGCCTCTGCCGGCGATGACTTATTGAACGCGGCCATCGACGCAGCCATTGCGCGCAAACCGAAGGGGCATGATTTCGTGATCGACCGCCGCCACAATGCGCCTGCGCTCTCGCGCCCCATGTCGCTGACGGGCGGCTGACATGGCGCACAGGCTGCATTTCACCGCATCGGATTCGCCGGATGCGCAAGCAGCGTTGAAGGCGATGCGCACGCATTACGACGACGTGGGCGCAGACAAAGCCGAAATCATCGTGGCGCTGGGCGGTGACGGCTTCATGCTGCAGACGCTGCACAAATTCTTGGGGAAGGGAAAACCGATCTACGGGATGAATCTCGGCTCGGTCGGATTCCTGATGAACGAATTCCGCGAGACAGGCCTTGAAGCGAGCCTCGACGCGGCGGAGGCCGCGCAAGTTCATCCGCTGCGCATGCGCGCGCACACCGCTTCCAAGCCCAATGAGGCGCTCGCCTTCAACGAGGTCTCTTTGCTGCGCCAGACGCGGCAGGCGGCCAAAATCCGCATCGTCGTGGACGACAAGGTGCGCATCGGCGAGCTTGTTTGCGACGGCGTGCTGATTTCAACGCCCGCCGGCAGCACGGCCTATAATCTTTCGGCCCACGGTCCGATCCTGCCGATCGATGCGGCCCTTCTGGCGCTGACGCCGATCAGCGCCTTCCGGCCGCGGCGCTGGCGCGGCGCGCTCCTGCCCCATCGCGCCCGCGTGCGCTTCGAAATCCTGGAAGCCGGCAAGCGGCCCGTGAGCGCGGTCGCCGACGATCTGGAGGTCCGCGACGTGGTGGCCGTCGACGTGGCCGAGGACCGGACTATCGCCATGACCATGCTGTTCGATGCCGGCCACAGCCTGGACGAGCGCATCCTGGCCGAGCAATTCATCGACTGAACAACCGTTCACCTTGGATTAAACCTGTCGCGCTAGCCTTGGCGGACAATGCCAGAGGTGCCGGCCTCGGCTGGCCGGAGGCTTGATTAATGAGCGGTTACCAATTGGACCGGCTGAAGGTATTCGTCGTCGACGACAACCCGCACATGCGCAAGGTTGTTTTCGCGATTCTTCATGGTTTTGGGGTACATCATATTTTCGAGGCGGCGGGTGCGGAGCAGGCTTGGGCCATGCTGGCGGACCTGAAGCCCGACATAATTTTTCTCGACTGGACGATGATCGGAATGACCGGCGTGGAACTCACCAGAATGATCCGCACCAATGCGGCAAGCCCCGATCCCTTTGTGCCGATCATCATGCTGAGCGGCCATACATCGATCGAGCACGTGCGCGAGGCGCGCGATGCGGGCGTAACCGAATTCCTCGCAAAGCCCGTTTCGGCGCAGGCCATTCTTTCGCGGCTGGCCGCCGTGATCGAGCATCCGCGCCCCTTCGTGCGCACCGGTTTCTATTTCGGGCCGGATCGCCGGCGCCATGCGCGCGACGAATACAAGGGGCCAGAACGCCGCGACGACGAAGCGCCCGGCAAATCCGCAAAAGTGGCGTGAAGCGAGGACCAGATGCCCAGGAAGCAACCGATCGAAGTGTTCATGCCGCCCAACATCCTGAAGGCGAAAGTAGGCGGCACGCTGGGCGGTATCGACATGTCCGTCATCAAGCGGGCCGAAAAGGCGCTGGAAGATCTCAAGTCCGAATTCGCCGTGTGGATCGAGGCCGATGTGACGCGGCTCTCCGATTGCCGCGACGCCTTCGAGACCAAATCCGACGCCGAAACGCGCGGCGATCTTTATCGCGCCAGCCTCGACCTCAAGGGGCAGGCGCTGACCTTCGAATATCCGCTGGTGGCGCGCGTGGCCGTGTCGCTGTGCAAATTGCTGGACGAAGCGCCGGCCAATCCGCCGGCCACCCTGATCGACGCCCATGTGGACGCCATCCGCGTCATCGTGCGCGACAAGATGAAGGATACCGGCAACAAGGTGGCGACCCTTCTCGCCGCCGAGCTCGAATCGCGCGTGGCGGAGTTCGTGCGTAGCGGGAAGTGATTACAGCGCCTCTTTCATCGAAGCCCAGGTCTGCTCGTAGCCCGCATCGTCGCGGATACGCAGGATTGGGCCGTTTTCCGTCTGCTCGGTCCAGGGCGTGACGGGCAATGGCTCGGCCGCGCGCGCGGCTTCCATCGCGTCCGCGACATTCGCCGATTTGCCGAGCTTCATCAGATTGAGCTTGGTCGGGAAGATCACGTTCCATTTCTTGCGGTCGCTGATGGCTTCGTGCGGCGTGATCCAGATCGAGTCCACGGATTCGCGCCCGTCGTGCCGTCCGGTATGGCCTTGCGGCGCTGCAGCCAGAAAGAATTGCGTGTCGAACCGCTTGGGCATCATTTCGGGCGTGATCCAGTGCGCAAAGCGCACGAGGCGGTCGCAGGCCAGCCGCAAATTTTCCGCCTTCAGCATATCGTGGAGCGTGATTTCATTTTTCTCCAAAGCATGACGATAGTGCGCGAGCGCATCTGCGCGCTGGGCAGAAATGAGATCGCTGCGCCCCGGCTCGCGCGCGAACAGAATGCCGGATTCCTCGAACGCCTCGCGGATGGCGGCCGCGCCCATCGCGCGCATGTCCGCGCTCCAATCGGCGACGCCATCGGTGACATCGAGCAGGCCCGCATCGAAATCGCCCTTCGACACTTTGCCGCCGGGAAAGACCAGCGCGCCCGCCACGAAATCGATCTGGTGATGGCGTTTCACCATGAACACTTCAAGGCCGCCCGGTCCGTCGCGCACGATCAGGATGGTCGCCGCGGGCACGGGTGGCGCTTTTTTCTCTGCTTCGCTCATCATTCCTCGCTTCGGCCAGACTCTAGCGGCTTGTCACGGCCGCCGCCAAGCTCGACGCCATGACAATCGCCAGAACCGCGAAAAACGCCTGCGGCCCGAAGGCGCCGACCGCCCAGCCTACGACCAGCGGCCCGAAGATCGAGCCGATGCCGAACAGCAGCACCAGTCCGGCCGCGGCGGGCACGCGCGAGGCGGGCGATGCGGCATCGTTCACCAGCGCAACCGCGAGCCCGTAAAGCGGATAGATCAACGCGCCCGCCAGCACCGAGACCACGTCGATGAGAACGGCGTTACCCTGCGCCAGCACGCCGAGAATGGACGCCAATGCGCCGCCCGCGCACATAAACGCGATGGTCGGCTTCCTGCCGATGGCATCCGACAGCCAGCCGAGCGGGAATTGCGCGAGCGATCCCGACGCAAGCCCAAGCCCCATGAAGAGGCCCACGCCCGCAAGTCCGAATCCTTCGCGTTGAATATAAACGGGTCCGAAGGTGAACATGATCGCCCACGACACGCCGGAAAGGATCGTCGCAATCGCGCCCAGCGGCGAAAGCCGGAAGAGATGCGCAAGGCCGAAGGGTTCGGGCGGCACATGATGCGGCGCGGCCTTTCGCGCAAAGCCGAGCGGTGCGGCTGCGATCACGAAAATCGCCGACGACAGCAGAAACAAAAACAGATTCTTCGGATCGCCGAGCTGCAATAAAAATTGCGCCGCCGTCATGCCGATCATCTGCGATACGAGATAGACGCCGAACACGCGCCCGCGCACGCGGTTCTCGGCGCGGTCGTTGATCCAGCTTTCGATGGCGACGAAGGTGATGGAAAGCGAAAGCCCCGATACCGCGCGCAAGCCCGTCCACGCCCAGGGCGAAACGATCAGGCCATGCACAACGATGGTTGCGGCGGATAGCGCCAGCGCCGCGATGCCGGTCTTCACATGGCCGATGCGCCGTATGATGGCGGGGCTGACAAGCGGGCCTGCGGAATAGCCGACATAATATCCGGCCATCAGCACGCCGATGCTCCAGGCGGGAAAAAGCTCGCTCCCTGCGCGCACGCCGAGCAGATCGGTCTGCAGCGCGTTCGCGGTTTGCATGATTCCGCCCGTCACGATGACGGCCCACACCGCCAACAGCGCCGCGCGCATCGATTGCCTTTCGGATTGCCCTCGTCTCCTGATTAGAGAGCGGCAGGGGTCAAAGCAATGGATCCGGGTTCGTTTGATTGTCCGGCGTCAGCGAAGCCAGAATGCTGACGATGCCGGGCGTCAGCACGAAGGGCTGCGATACCTCCGCCATCGAGTTGTAAAGATCGGCGGACGGCCAATTGTCCCGCGAGAGATCGACCGCGCCTTGCCAGACGGGCGTCTTGCTGACCGGCGCGGGTGCGGAAGCGGTTTTGATAGTCGGCGCGGCGTCGGCCTGTTTCAGCGCCCAGTCATGGACTTCGCGCACGGTCTTCGGCGTTCCGTCCGCGTGATAGAAAACGCTGCGATTGGCGCCGGCCGCTTCCGGGAAGGCCGCGGCGGCATTGGCGCCCGGATTGCTGTCGCTCATGCGGATCAGCTTGCAGGCCGCACCCGGCCCCAGGAAATGGGCGGCATAAAGCTCGCCATTGCAGACATCGCGGCCGAGGCTTTGCTGCAGTACGGCCTTTGTCTGGCTGGCGTACTCGCCCTCCATGAGCGCGGCCGTCTGGGGATCGTTGCGCAGGGCAAGAATTGCCTGCCGGTCGGCGGGATTGTCCGTGCGGTAGCGGCCGTCCGGGCCCTGGCTGATGGCGGCGGAGTAGGACGACAGGCCGAATTTCGCGCCATATTGCTTGACCAGCCCCAGCCAGGTCTGATCGACGAACTGGAAGAGGCCGGAGGCCGAGGAAGTACTTGATTTGGCGTCCGTTTTGAGCCCGCTCTCCCGCATGGCGGTGTCGAGCAGGTACTGAAAATCCGAGCCCGTTTCGGCCGCCGCATTCTGGAGCGCAGCCAGAATCCGGGCGGGGGCGGACGAGATCGCTGCGTTGGCTTCTGCCAGCATGGCCGGTTCTCCTGCCTTGGTTAACGCAACGAGCGTGCCAGTTCCTTCAGGAGCGCCTCCCGGGCGGCTGGGTCGTAGGGCTGGGCCGCGCCCTGCCCCCAGACCGGGCCGGGCCACGCCGCGTCGCCGGGCTTGCGCGCCACAACATGGATGTGAAGCTGGGGGACGAGATTGCCGAGCGCGCCCACATTGATCTTGGCCGCATTCGTGAGCGATTTGAGGGCGCGGCTCGCGCGGGCGATTTCTTCGATCAGCACCGCGCGATCCGCCGCATCGAGATCGTGCAACTCGACGAGGTTCGTGCGCTGCGGCACCAGCACCAGCCATGGGAATCGCGCATCGTTCATCAGCAGCACGCGCGACAGCGGCCAGTCGGTGACGAAGATCGTGTCGGCGGCAAGGCGCGGATGAAGTTCGAACGCGCTCATCGCTTGAACCGCTCCGGCGCGAAGGCGGAAATGCCGATGGTGAGGGGTTGCTTCAGGAGCAACGCACTCATCGCTTCGGCGATTGCCGGCGCCAGTAAAATCCCGTTGCGGAATTGGCCCGAGGCGACGAACACGTTTTCGACCGTCGTTGCGCCGATCACGGGAAGGCCGTCGGGCGCGCGCGGGCGAAGGCCCGCCCAATGATCTTCGACTTCCCAATTGCGCAGTGCGGGACAAAGGCCTGCCGCGTGTTCGAACAGAAATTCGCGCGCGGCATCTGTGAGCGAAGTATCGAAGCCTGCCTCTTCCACCGTCGCGCCGACGAGAAGCTTTCCGTGGCGCGGGGCCATATAGACTTCGTTGCCCCAGAGAAGAGAGCGCGGCAATTGCGCGCCAGCCGGCGGGGCGAGCGCAATCATCTCGCCTTTGACGGGCGAAATTTCCGGCACGGAATCTTTTGGCAGGCCCTCGATCTGCGACGTCCAGGCGCCCGCCGCAAGCACGAACGCGTCCGCAAAATAAACCTTGAACGGCGTGCGTGCGGCAACCGCGCGGCCCTTGTCCATCTCGATCCGCACGGCGGTTTCGTTGATGGAAAGCTTTCCGCCCGCGCGCTGGAACGCAATCGCAAGCGCGCGGCCCAGTTCGCGGTTATCGACCTGCGCTTCGTCCGCGTCCCATAGGGCGCCCGCAATGTCCTCGCGCAGCAGGGGCGCAATCGCGCGCGCATCGGCGGCACCGATGAAACGCGATGGCGCGCGCGATTTCAGTGCTTCGGCTTCGTTCGCATTGAGTGCTGCGATCAGCACGCCATCCTTGCGATAAAAAATTTCGCGGCCCGATTGTTCTTCGATCTCGGCAGCGAAGTCCGGCCACATTTGCGCCGAGCGGCTGCAAAGTGCCGCCTCTGCTGGTCCGGCTTCGGCGCTTTCGGCCGCCGCCGCGATCATGCCGGCCGCCGCCCAAGTCGCTGCGTGCGCCACACCCGCCCGCTCGAGCACGGTGACGTCCGCACCCGCTTGCGCCAGCTTCCAACCGATGGAAAGCCCCGCCACGCCAGCGCCGATAATGACGATTTTCATGGGGCTGGCTTTAAGCGCTCACTTTCGTTCCGTCAAACGGCGTAACGGCAGGCCTGCTTCGCGCGAATAGTGACCGGATGGCGCGCCTGCGCCATAATCGATGCAAAGGAGACCGGCCATGGAAAAAGCCACATTTGGAGCGGGGTGTTTCTGGGGCGTGGAGCAATTCTTCCGCGAAGTGCCCGGCGTGATCGATGCGGTGTCGGGCTATGCCGGCGGCACCGTCGATCATCCGACCTACAAGCAGGTTTGCACCGACCGCACGGGCCATGCCGAAGTGGTGGAAGTGACGTTCGATCCCACGAAGGTTTCGTATGCCACGCTCGTCGATCTCTTCTTCAAGATGCACGATCCGACGCAGCTGAACCGGCAGGGACCGGATTTCGGCACGCAATACCGCTCGGCGATCTTCACCCATTCGCCGGAACAGGAGCGCATCGCCAAGGAGCGCTTCGAAGCGGCGCGGCCGCGGTTTCGCAAGCCCATTGTCACCGTGATCGAGCCCGCCAAAACCTTCTGGCCGGCGGAGGATTATCACCAGCGCTATTTCGAGAAGAACGGCGGGCATTGCCACATCAGCTATGCCGAAGTGGCCGGTTCCTGATCCCTACTGGCCCGTCGCGCCTTTCACGTCGAACTTCACGTCGAGCTTGGTGCCGTCGGCGAAATGCAGCGTGACGTTCACGCTCGAGCCGGGGCTCATTTCCGGCGTCGGCTCCATGCACATGATGTGATAGCCGCCCGGCGCAAAGGCGAGCGTGCCGTGCGCGGGTATCGACACGTTCTCCACCATGTCCATGCGCGACATGCCGCCGGTATCGACCGTCTTGTGCAGCATGGTCATGCCGCAGGAATCCGATTCCGCGCTCACGAGCACCGCGTTCTTGTCGCCCGAATTCTTGATGGTGAAATAGCCGCCGGCCGGCAACCCCGTGGGCAGCGCGCGGAACCACGCATTGCTCACCGTCAAATCGCCTGCGAATGCGGGCGCGGCCAGCGCCGCCAGCGCGATGCTAAGAAGTGCCGCTTTGATGCGCATGTTCCGCCCTTTCCTCATTGAGCCTGAGATTGACCAATACCACAATCATCGCCGCCAGGCTCATCATCGTGCCCGGAAGCCAGATTATTAGTCCGCCATAATGCTGATCGCTCAGCGCCGCGACCGGCAGGATGCGTCCGCAAATCTTATAGACTGGATAATAGTCGGTGGTGGAGAGCGACAAAATCGCGCCCAGCAACATCTGCGGCAATTCGATCACCAGAATCAACGCCATGCGCAGAAGCGCGGAGATGCGGGCGGGCGGCGTGGGCCGCGGGTCGAGGATCAGCCACCAGAAGAAGATGCCGTTGATCGCCATCGACCAGTTCATGATGTCGTAAAGATCGCGATCGAGCATGACGGGCGTATGGATCGCGGGCGTGAGCCAGAAATAGAGCAGCCCCACGAACAGCACCGGCGCAACTGCGGGATGCTGCATGAAATCCACGATGCGTTGCAGCGGCCTTAGGCCGGCGATGCGCGCCACGAAGCGCGGCATCCCTGCGTGCACCACCGGCCCCGCCGTTCCCAGCGCGATCAGGAACGGGGCGATATGATGCAGCACCAATTGCTGCGCGCGGTGCACGAAAAAAGCGTGGATCGCATAATAATCGACGCGCGTTTGCAGCACGGCGTAGATCGACAGCAATCCCAGCACATAGGAACCGATGCGCCAGGGGCGCGGGCGCTGCTCCTTCGGCAGATTGCGCAATCCACGCACGAACCAGCCGAGAAACAATGCGGTCGCAAGAAACACGGGCCACGAAAATTCCCACGGCAGGAACGGCGGCAACTCGGCGGGGAATTCGCGGCAGATCACATAAAGTGCGCCGCCCACCATCAAGAGCGCGCCATAGGCGAGCCAGTCTCTGCGGTCGGATTGAAGCGTGCCCATCGGCGGCCTCGTCATGCGCGCGCTTTATAGACGCCCCGCGCCTGCGCCCTTGCGAGGCGATTGGTCACAGGTGCGATGGATGCGTCTGTGCTATCGCGAAGCCATGACGCGGCTCTTCCGGAACGTGATGCGCGCCGCCGCTCTTGCGGGCGTGCTGGCGCTGGCGGCCTGCGGGCAGAAGGCTTCCTGGTACGGAACCGGCATCACCGGCATCATGCCGCCGCTCGCATTCGTCATGACGCGCGCGAGCGACGGTGCGCCTGTGAGCGCACAGGATTTTCGCGGGCACGAAGTGCTGCTTTATTTCGGCTACACCAATTGCCCGGACGTTTGCCCCACGACGCTCGCCAATGTCGCCCAAGCGCTGACGAAGCTGGGCGCACGCGCGAAGGATGTGCGTGTGCTGTTCGTCACCGTCGACCCGAAGCGCGATACGCTGCCGGTTTTGAAGACCTATGTGAAAGCGTTCTCGCCGCAGATGGTGGGATTGCGCGGGAACCCGGATGCGATTGCGAAACTCGCTCGGCGCTATCGCGTGGCCTATACGGTCGATCCCGGCCCGCCTTACGAAGTGTCGCATTCGAGCGCGGTGTTTTTCTTCGATGCTGAGGGCCATGCGCGCGTGGTGACGCTCGCCACCGACAATACCGATGCGCTGGCGGGCGATATGGAGCGGCTGCTGCCTTAAATGTGAAGCGCGCGGCCATCGGCATCGAGCACCGCTTCGTGCAGCATTTCCGACAGCGTGGGATGCGGGAAGATGGTGGCGGCAAGATCGGCTTCCGTCGCTTCCAGCGCGCGCGCGATGGTATAGCCGTGGATCAGTTCGGTGACGCCCTCGCCGATCATGTGCGCGCCGAGCAATTCGCCGGTTTCGGAATCGAAAATGGTTTTGATAAGCCCCTGCGCGTCGCCCATCGCAATCGCCTTGCCGTTGCCGATGAAGGGAAAGCGGCCGATCTTGATCTTGCGGCCCGCAGCTTTTGCCGCGTCTTCGGTCATCCCGACGCTTGCGATTTGCGGCGAGCAATAGGTGCAGCCCGGCACTTTCGAAATATCGAGCGGATGGGTGCCCTTCACGCCCGCGATGCGCTCGGCCACGATCACGCCTTCATGCATGCCCTTGTGCGCGAGCCACGGCGGGCCGACGAGATCGCCGATGGCCCAGATACCCGGCACGCCCGTTTCGCCCCATTCGTTGACGGCGACATGGGTTTTCGCGGTTTTTACGCCTGCGTTTTCCAGCCCGATATTTTCGATGTTTCCGACGATGCCGATTGCGAGGATAACACGATCCACCGTGATCGATTCCGTTTTGCCGTCTTTCGCTTTGAGCGTGGCGGTAACATTGTCCGCGCCCTTCTCCAGCTTCTCGACGGTGGTGGATGTCTTGATCGTCATGCCTTGCTTTGCGAATGCCTTTGCGGCCAGTGCAGAAATCTCCGCGTCCTCCACCGGCAGAATGCGGTCGAGCACTTCCACCACCGTCACATCCGCGCCGAGTGTGCGATAGAAACTGGCGAATTCGATGCCGATGGCGCCGGAGCCCACCACCAGCAGCGATTTCGGCATTGCGGGCGGTAGCATGGCCTCGCGATAGGTCCAGATCAATTTTCCATCCGGCTCAAGGCCCGGCAGCGAACGCGCGCGCGCGCCGGTGGCAAGCACGATGTTCTTTGCAGAAATTTCAGATGTGTTGCCGTCTTTTGTAACGGAAACTTTTCCCGCGCCCGCAAGCTTCGCTTCGCCAGCGATGACGGCGATCTTGTGCTTCTTCATCAGGAACGCGACGCCATTGGACAATTGTTTCGAAACCTTGCGCGAGCGCTCCACGATCTTCGCCAGATCGAATTTGAGATTGTCCGCCGCAAATCCGAATTCGTCCAAACGGTGCATCAGATGCCAGATTTCGGAGGAGCGCAGCAGCGCCTTGGTCGGGATGCAGCCCCAGTTGAGGCAAATGCCGCCCAGTTCGGCGCGCTCCACGATCGCCGTCTTCAATCCAAGCTGCGACGCGCGGATGGCGCAAACGTAACCCGCAGGCCCCGAACCGATGACAAGACAATCGTATTCGCTCATAACAGCATCGCCGCGGGTTCTTCGATGAAGGTCTTGAAGACGGCGAGAAAGCGCGCGCCCGTTGCACCGTCGATCACACGATGATCGCAGGCCATGGTGGCCGTCATCATCGTTGCGATTTCGATCTTGCCATTGCGCACGACGGCGCGCTCCTCGCCCGCGCCGACGGCCAGGATCGCGGCATGCGGCGGATTGATGACCGCGGTGAATTCGCGGATGCCATACATGCCGAGATTGGAAACGGCGAAGCCGCCGCCTTCGAATTCGGATGGCTTTAATTTCTTCGCCCGCGCACGCTCCGCCAGTTCCTTGATCTCGTGCGAAATGGCGACGAGGCCTTTTTCCTCGGCGTGGAAAACGATCGGCGTGATGAGGCCGAAATCCAGCGCCACGGCCACGCCGACATCGGCGTGGTGATGGCGCAATATCGCGGTGTCGGTCCAGCTTGCGTTCACTTCCGGCACGCGCATCAGCGCCAGCGCCACGGCCTTCACGATAAAATCATTGACCGAAAGCTTGTATTGCCCGCCCGCCGCTTCGTTCAACCGTGCGCGCGAGGCGAGCAGTTCGTCGATGCGGCAATCGATGGTGAGATAGAAATGCGGGATCAGCGCCTTGGCCGATGTCAGCCGCTTGGCGATGGCCTTGCGCATCATGTCGTGCGGGATCTCGTCGTAATCGTCCGGCTTGTAGAAGAGGCGCGCATCGGGCAGCGGCGCGATGCCGGTGATGCCAGCGCCCGCTTGCGGAATTTGCGCGGCGAGTTTCGCACCCGGCTTCGCCGCCTCCACATCCGATTTCACAATGCGCCCGCGCGGACCGGAGCCATGCAGCGCGGAGAGATCGATGTTGTGCAGTGCAGCAATTCTTTTCGCGAGCGGAGACGCGAAGATGCGATGATCCTTGGAGGTTTGCGCAGATTTGACCGCCCCCTCACCCTTGCCCTCTACCCCGATGGGGGAGAGGGAAGTTCTGGAATCCCCCTCTCCCCCTTTTGGGGGAGAGGGCCGGGGTGAGGGAGATGCTGTATTCGTTTCCGTCGAAACCGCATCCTTGATCGTCTTCATCGCCGACGAAATGTCCACCGGCGCGGCATCGTCCGAAATCAATTCCGCAATCGGCTGGTTGACCTTCACGCCTTCAGTGCCTTCGGGGACCAAGATCTTCCCAATGCGGCCTTCATCCACCGCTTCGAATTCCATCACCGCCTTGTCGGTTTCGATTTCGGCCAATATGTCGCCGGAGTGAACCTCGTCGCCCTCCTTCACCAGCCATTTGGCGAGCTTCCCCTCTTCCATCGTGGGCGAAAGCGCGGGCATGAGGATTTGGGTCGCCACTATTTGCTCTCCAGCGCCGCCAGCTCGGCCACATGATTTTCCCAGTTGCGCCCGTCGAACGGCTTCACAGACACTTTCGTAAAATCGTTCTCGTCGAGGCAGCGGAAATTGACGCTATAGCCGTCCGGATGCGAGCGCGGCACATAAAAAGATTTCACGCCGCAGACAGAACAGAACAGATGCTTCGCCGTGCCGGTGTTGAATTGATAGAGCGTGAGCCTGTCTTCGCCGCTCAAAAGCCGGAAGCGCGATTTCGGAACGATCAGATGCAGATAGGCGAATTTCGTGCACATCGAGCAATTGCAGGACGTGACCTCGATCTCGTCCGGCGCCTCGACCTCGAACGTCACCGCGCCGCAATGGCAGCCGCCTTTCACCCAGCGCATCATTTGTAGCAAACCGCTTTGGCCGCCGCGATCACGTCGTCCACGGTCGGCAGCGCGAGTTTTTCGAGATTGGCCGCATAAGGCATCGGCACGTCCTTGCCGGTGATTTTTGTGGGCGGGGCGTCGAGATAATCGAACGCCTCGAGTGCCACGACCGAACAAATCTCCGAACCGATGGAACACACCGGCCAGCCCTGCTCCACCGTGACGATGCGGTTGGTTTTCTTGACCGATTGGATCACGGTTTCGGTGTCGAGCGGGCGCAGCGTGCGCAGATCGATCAATTCGGCGTCGATGCCTTCGGCGGCGAGTTTTTCCGCCGCCTCCAAAATCAATCCCACGCAGATGGAATGCGCCACGAGCGTCACATCTTTTCCGGGCTTCACCACACGCGCCTTGCCGATAGGCACGATGTGGTCTTCGATTTTCGGCACCGGAAACGAGCGCCCATAAACGATTTCGTTTTCGAGGAAGATCACCGGATTGGGATCGCGGATCGCCGCCTTCAGCAATCCCTTCGCATCGGCCGCGAAATAGGGCGCGATCACTTTCAATCCCGGCACATGGGCGTACCAGCTCGAATAATCCTGGCTGTGTTGCGCGCCCACGCGGGAGGCCGGCCCGTTCGGCCCGCGGAATACGATGGAGCATTGCATCTGTCCGCCGCTCATATAACGCGTTTTGGCCGCGGAATTGACGAGATGGTCGATCGCCTGCATGGCGAAGTTCCACGTCATGAATTCGACGATGGGTTTCAGCCCCGCAAACGCCGCGCCCACGCCAAGACCCGCGATGCCGTGTTCGGTGATCGGCGTATCGATCACGCGCTCGGCCCCGAATTCTTCGAGCAAGCCCTGGCTGACTTTGTAGGCGCCGTGATATTGCGCGACTTCCTCACCCATCAGGAACACGTCCGCGTCGCGGCGCATTTCTTCGGCCATCGCATCGCGCAAGGCTTCGCGCACCGTCATGGTGACGAATTCGGTGCCTTCGGGAACTTCGGGTTCGGCGAGTGCTGCTTTCGGTGCTTGCGCTTCCTGCGGCAGCGCTTTCTTCAATTCCGCTTTGGCCTCCGATTTCGTTTCGGTGCGCGGCGCTTTTGCGCTCGCTGCGGCAACGGGTGCGGCCGCTTCGCCATCCTGCACCAGCGTGGCGATGGGCTGGTTGACCTTGATGCCTTCCGCGCCTTCGGGCACGAGCAGCTTGCCGATGCGCCCCTCATCGACGGCTTCGAATTCCATCGTCGCCTTGTCGGTTTCGATTTCGGCGATGATGTCGCCGGAATGAACCTCATCGCCTTCTTTCACGAGCCAGCGCGCAATTTTCCCTTCTTCCATCGTGGGCGAAAGCGCGGGCATGAGGATTTGCGTGCTCATCAGGCCAGCACGTCCGTATAAAGTTCTTCCGGCGCGGGCTCGGGGCTTTCGGAAGCGAAGGATGCCGCCGCATTCACGATGGCGCGGATTTCTTTATCCATCGCCTTGAGATCATCCTCGGTTGCTTCCTTGCGCGCAATCAGTTTCTCGCCGAAATGCTCGATCGGATCGCGCTTCTCGCGCACTTCCTGCACTTCCTCGCGCGAGCGGTATTTCGCGGGATCGCTCATCGAATGGCCGCGATAGCGATAGGTTTTCATTTCCAGGATGATCGGCCCGTTGCCGGCGCGGCACCAATCCATCGCCTTCTTGCCCGCTTCGTAGACGGCTTCCACATCCATGCCGTCCACCTGTTCGCCGGGAATGTTGAAGCTCGCGCCGCGCTTGTAGAAATGCGTTTCGGCGGAGGAGCGCTCCACGCTGGTGCCCATCGCATATTGATTGTTCTCGATCACATAGACGACAGGAAGCTTCCAGAGCTCGGCCATGTTGAAGCTCTCATAGACCTGGCCCTGATTGGCCGCACCGTCGCCGAAGAAGGTGAGCGTGACGCTGTCGTTCTTGCGGTATTTGTTGGCGAAGGCGAGCCCGGTTCCCAGTGGCGCGGGCGCGCCCACGATGCCGTGGCCGCCGAAGAAATTCTTCTCGCGGCTGAACATGTGCATCGAGCCGCCCTTGCCTTTGGAATAGCCCGCTTCGCGGCCCGTGAGTTCGGCCATCACGCCCTTCGGGTCCATTCCCGCCGCGAGCATGTGGCCGTGATCGCGATAGGCGGTGATGACCTGATCGGTGTCGCGGCGCGCGGCCAGCATGCCCGTCACCACGGCTTCTTGTCCGATATAGAGATGGCAGAAGCCGCCGATCAGGCCCATGCCGTAAAGCTGACCCGCCTTTTCCTCGAAGCGGCGGATCAGAAGCATCTGGCGATAGAATTCGAGCTGCCTGTCACCCGTGGCGCCGGTCATGCCGAAACGCTCCGTATTGCTTGTCGCGCGACTTATCGGAAAACCGCTTCGCACTTTTCCGGCCGCGCTCCGCCCGCGGTTTTGGCAAGCGGGGGCAGCTTTGGCAAGCGCGTGTCAGTGGGCGGCGCGGGGAACTGCGACTTCGCCGGGCGCGCTGTCCAGCATCTGGTCGCGGGCCATTTCCTCGACCATATCGGGATCGACCGAGCCGGGCTCGAGCAGGTGGATGCGGTGGGCCAGCCGCGCGCGCGCGTCCTTGAGCGAGGCAAGCTGTTCCTGCTGGACGGCAAGCTGGGCGGAGGTGTCGTCATAAGCCATCAGCCCGCGCGCGCCCCAGACCGTGTAATAGCCGAAATAGGTGACGACCGCGGCGCACAGGGCCGGTATCACAAGAGTGGCAAAAAACCGTGTCACGCTGCGTCTGATTCGCATGACGGCCAACGAATCACATAGTGATTCGGGCGGTCAAGGGGAATCTTGGGGGATGGGCATCAGAAAGTTGGAGCCGGGATGAATTCTGTGGCGGGTTCGTGAAATCCCGGGCGTTCCCTCGCGCCGTGCCGCACGCTGACGATCACCACTTCATCGGCTTCGATCGAATAGAATATCAAATAGGGATACGGGTTCACCGGAAACACATGCACGCCCTCATCCGAGATGACATGCGCCATCCCTGGATATTCTCCCAACAGTTTGGCGATGCGCTCAATGCGTTGCCTGACCCTGCGAGCGCCGGAAGGACTGTCCCGCTCGATATAGGCGAAGATTTCCTCGATTTGGGCGATGGCTTCCGGCGCGAAGCGGATCCGCATTAGCGATACCGGTCAAAAAGCGCTTTGACTTCTTCATCGGAGGCGAACTCGCCACGTCGAGCCTGTTCCAAGCCACGCCTGATGCTGGCGCGATCCTCGTCCGACAATTGGTACACTTGATTGCTGCCTTCCATCGCCAACAGCACATCGGCGGCCTTTTCCTGCTGTTCAGCAGGCCAAGTGCGTACACGGTCAAAAATTTCTTCGATCTGCTCTTTGGTCATGGCGTCACCGGAACATTCCGGCAACGACTATAGCAGATTTTCAGGCGCGCAAAACGCTGCGGCCGGCATAGACCGCCTGATCGCCCAACTGCTCCTCGATGCGCAGAAGCTGGTTGTATTTGGCGAGCCGGTCGGAGCGCGCAAGCGAGCCCGTCTTGATCTGTCCGCAATTGGTGGCGACGGCAAGATCGGCAATCGTGGAATCTTCGGTTTCACCCGAACGGTGGCTCATCACGGCGCGATAGGCCGCGCGGTGCGCCATATCCACCGCCTCAAGAGTCTCGCTCAAGGTACCGATCTGGTTGACCTTTATGAGAATGGCGTTGGCGACGCCTTTGGCGACGCCTTCCTTCAGGCGCTTTGTGTTGGTGACGAAAAGATCGTCGCCGACCAATTGCACCTTCTTGCCGATTGCGTCGGTCAGTGCCTTCCAGCCTTCCCAATCGTCCTCGGCCATGCCGTCTTCGATGGAGACGATTGGGTAGCGCGCGCAGAGATCCTCATAGACTTTCGCCATCTGCGCGGGCGTAAGCGTTTTGCCTTCGCCTTCAAGCACGTATTTGCCGTTCTTGAAGAACTCGGTCGATGCGGGATCGAGCGCCAGCATGACGTCTTCGCCCGGCTTGTAGCCCGCTTTCTCGATGGATTTACAAATGAATCCGAGCGCTTCGTCGGCGGTCTTCAGGTTCGGCGCGAAGCCGCCCTCGTCGCCCACATTGGTGTTGTGGCCGGCATCGTGCAGCGCCTTTTTGAGCGTATGGAACACTTCCGCGCCCATGCGCAGGCCTTCGCGAAAGCTCGGCGCGCCGACCGGCATGATCATGAATTCCTGAAAGTCGATCGGGTTGTCGGCGTGCACCCCGCCATTGACGATGTTCATCAGCGGCACCGGCAACACGCGTGCGCTCGCCCCGCCCACATAACGATAGAGTGGCAGGTTTGCGGCACTCGCTGCCGCCTTCGCCACCGCCAGCGATACGCCGAGGATCGCGTTGGCGCCAAGCCGCGCCTTGTTGGGCGTGCCGTCGAGCGTACACATCAGCGAATCGATGTGGGTCTGTTCCTCGGCATCGAGGCCTGCGAGCGCGTCAAAAATCTCGGTGTTGACGGCGGCAACCGCCATCTGGACGCCCTTGCCGCCATAGCGCTTTCCGCCATCGCGCAGTTCGACCGCCTCATGCGCGCCGGTCGATGCGCCGGACGGCACCGCGGCGCGGCCGAAGCTTCCGTCCTCCAGCCGCACATCGACTTCCACGGTCGGGTTGCCGCGGCTGTCGAGAATCTCGCGCGCGGTGATATCGACGATTGCCGTCATGGCCGGGCCCTCAAGAACAAGCCGGGTTCTAGGCGATGGCGCACCCGCCATCAAGCACCCGAATCTCTATAGAGTGATACCCAGCCCGGCGAAAACCCAAAGGGCGTTCAGGGAGAAATCTATGACCAATCTCGCCGCACCCGACATTCTTTATACGGCCGCCGTCACCATTCTGGCGGTCATTCTTTACGTCTATATGGGCATCCGCGTGGGTCAGGCCCGCGGGAAGTTCAAGATCGACGCGCCCGCCATGACCGGCCATCCCGAATTCGAGCGCGCCGTGCGCATTCAGGCCAATACGCTGGAATTCATGGCGACGTTCCTGCCGGCGCTGTGGCTGGCGGCACTTTATTTCGGCGGATGGGTACCGCCCCTGCTAGGCCTTGCCTGGGTGATCGGCCGCTTCCTCTACATGCTCGGCTATTCCGCCGCGCCCGAAAAGCGCAGCCTCGGCTTCGCCATTCAAGGCATCGCAGTGGTCGGATTGCTGATCCTGGCGATTGTCGGCGTGGTGCAAGCCTTCATGGCGGCTTAGGGCATTTCGCGCAATCTGACGGAAAACCGCTTCACACTTTTCCGGATTGCGCTCCATGCGACTTCTTGACGATCGCGTCGATGGCGGCGAGATCGGCAAGCAGCGCGGGCATGTCTTTCAGCTTGATCATGTTGGGGCCGTCGGACGGCGCGTGGTCCGGGTCCTGATGTGTCTCCATGAAGACGGCGGCGACGCCGGCCGCCACGGCCGCGCGCGCGATGTAAGGCGCCATCTCGCGATTTCCCCCGGAAGTCGTGCCCTGCCCGCCCGGCTTCTGCACGGCGTGCGTCGCGTCCATCACGATGGGCGCGCCGTATTTCGCCATTTCGGGCAGGCCCGTCATGTCGACGATGAGCGTGTTGTAGCCGAAGCTGCTCCCACGCTCCGTCACCAGCACATTGGGATTGCCCGCGTCGGTGATTTTCGCGATGACATTCTTCATGTCCCAAGGTGCTAAGAACTGGCCCTTCTTCACATTGACCACTTTGCCGGTGCGCGCGGCGGCGACCAGAAGATCGGTTTGGCGGGAAAGGAAGGCCGGGATCTGCAACACATCCACCGCCTGCGCCACGGCGGCGCATTGATCGCGCTCATGTACATCGGTCAGCACGGGAATGCCGAGGCTTTCGCGAATCTCGGCGAAGATCGGCAGCGATAGTTCCAGCCCCAAGCCGCGCCCCGAATTGGAACTGGTGCGGTTGGCCTTGTCGAAGCTCGTCTTGTAGACGAGGCCGAGGCCCGCCTTGGCGGCGATCTCCTTCAGCGCCGACGCCATTTCCAGCGCATGCGCCCGGCTTTCCAGCGCGCAAGGCCCCGCGATGATCGACAATTTGCGCTCATTGCCGATTTCGACGTTACCGGCTTTGACGACTTTATTGGGCTGGGTCATGGGGCCTTCTGATGTTGTCTCATGCGAGGCATAATAGGGCGAAGGTCCGAGCGAAGGATAGACCGGGCCAATATGGGGGAAACGTCATGCGCAACGCGAAACTTGCCGCCATGATCGGCGGTGCGTTGGTTCTGGGGGTAGGGTTGAGCGGCGCGAGCCCGCCCTTGCACGAGGCAACCATGCCGGCCGTGGGGCCGGGCCATGTCGCGGTCGATCAACTCAAGGCGCTCAGCGACCGTGTGCAGAAACTGGAAACCGCCGACGCCCAGAAGAACGCTCAGATCGAAACGCTGATCTCGGAAGTCGCCGCCGAGAAACTCACCATCGACACGCTGCAGCAGGCGCTGTCGACCGTGCAATCGCAGATGGGCAATTACGTCACCGTGTCCGGCCCCGGCAATTGCGCGAGCCACGGCTACACCAACGCGGGAAGCCTGCCCGCCAATCCCACGCTGCTCGTCTACACATGGGGAAGCTGCAAGGCGCAGTAATCAATCCTCCATTCTGGCCAGCAGCGGTTTCAGCATCGGGGTGAGGCGGCGCAATTCGTCGCGGTGCGCCGCCGAGAGTGCGGCCAGCGTGCGTTCGCCCTTTTTCGTCAGCGTGAGGATGATGCGCCGCTTGTCCGCCGCATCGGTGCTGCGCTTCAGATAACCGCTCGCTTCCAGCCGGTCGGCCAGCCCCACCGCGCTGTGGTGGCGGATGACGAGCCGCTCCGCCAGATCGCCGACCGTGACGGCACCCGAATAGCCCTTGATCGCGAGCAGCGCCTGATGCTGGCGCGGCGAAAGGCCAGAATCGCGCGCCGCATCCTCGCTGAACGCCAGAAACCGCGCCAGCAGATAGCGGAACTGCGCCAGCGTTTCGTAATCGCCCTGTCCGAGATTTGCGGCCATTTGCCTTCCTGTTGTGAAATATCGCAATACGATATATAGCCCGCGGCCCCGACCCTCATTCGTGCGAACCATGAACGCCACAGCCCATCTTCACAAGGATTCCCTGCGCGATTTCACCACCGGCCCGCGCGTGCTGCTTCTGACGGCGATGGCCATTGCGGCCGGGCTTTCGGGCGCGGGCGCGGCCTGGGCTCTTCTCAAACTGATCGCACTTTTCACCAACCTCGCCTATTTCGGGCGGCTGACGGCGGCGCATATTCCGCTCGGTCAATCGCCGCTCGGCATTTACGCCATCGCGGTTCCGGTGATCGGCGGGCTGATCGTGGGGCTGATGGCGCGTTACGGCAGCGAGAAAATCCGCGGCCACGGCATTCCCGAAGCCATCGAAGCCATCCTCATCGGCCAGAGCCGCATCGAGCCGAAGGTGGCGTTCCTGAAGCCGCTGTCTTCGGCCATCGCCATCGGCACGGGCGGACCGTTCGGCGCCGAAGGCCCAATCATCATGACCGGCGGCGCGCTCGGTTCGCTCTTCGCGCAATTGTTCCATTTGAGCGCGGCGGAGCGCAAAACGTTGCTGGTCGCGGGTGCTGCGGCGGGAATGACCGGCGTATTCGCCACGCCGATTGCCGCGGTGCTGCTGGCGGTCGAATTGCTGCTGTTCGAATGGAAGCCGCGGAGTTTCATTCCCGTCGCAGCGGCCGCGATCGTTGCGGCCATGCTGCGCCCGTTCCTGTTGGGCGGGGGGCCGCTTTTTCCATACACGGGCATTGCCGCGATGCCGTGGTGGGGGCTCGGGCTTTGCGCCTGCGTGGGCGTGATCGCAGGCCTGCAATCGGCGCTGACGACGCTATGCCTTTACGGCGTCGAAGATCTCTTCCGCAAATTGCCGATCCACTGGATGTGGTGGCCGGCCATCGGCGGGGTGTTCGTCGGTATCGGCGGTTACATCGATCCGTCGGTGCTCGGCGTGGGCTATGACAACATCCGCGCGCTGCTGCACGGTTCGCTCAATTTGCGCGATGCGGCCACGTTGCTGATCGACAAGGCGGCGATCTGGGTTGCCGCGCTGTCCTCGGGCACGTCGGGCGGCGTGCTGGCGCCGCTTCTCATCATGGGCGGCGCGCTGGGCGCGGTGGAGGCGCATCTGCTGCCCTTCGGCGATGCGGGCTTCTGGGCGCTGATCGGCATGGCCGCGATCCTCGGCGGCACCATGCGCGCGCCGCTGACAGCCACGATGTTCGCGCTCGAACTCACCGGCAACATCCACATGCTGGCGCCGCTTCTGATCGCATCGGTCGCGGCCTTCGCCGTGACGGTGCTTCTGATGCGCCGCTCGATCCTGACGGAGCGCATTTCGCGCCGCGGCCTTCATCTGACGCGCGAATACACCGTCGATCCGTTCGAGGTTCTGCGTGTGGCCGACATCATGGTCGAGCAGCCGGATTCCCTGACAAGCAACAATTCCATAGAGGACGTGATCGCGTTCTTCGGCACGGCCCAAGGCGAAGCGCGGCACAAGAGCTATCCGGTCGTGGACGAAACCGGCCGCGTCACCGGCATGGTGTCGCGTTCCGACGTATTACGCTGGATGCGCGAAGGCTGGGGCGCGGGCACGACGCTCGCCTCGCAAAACACTTCCGAACCCTTTGTCGGCTATCCAGACGAGCTGGCAGGCGGGCTCGCCGACCGCATGGCCGCAGCCGATATCGGCCGCGTGCCGATCGTCGAGCGCGGCACGGGCAGGCTCATCGGGCTCGTGGCGCGGCGCGATCTGCTCGCCGTGCGCCAGCATGCCATGCGGCAGGAAAGCGAACGCGGCAGGATGCTTCGGATTTTCGGGTGATTTACGGAATGCCGTAGCGCGCAGCGCCCAGAATGGCGGTGATGGGCGTTGCGATCGACATCATGTCCCAGAACGCGGTGCGTTCGACATAGACGACGTCGCCGGGGCGAACCTGCACATCCGTATCGGCATCGACGCGGTTTTCTTTCGTATCGCCTTCGTGGCGGATATAGACGACCTCTTCGGAGGCTTCCGGCGTGTAACCGCCGGCCATCGCCACCGCATTCACCACGTTCATGCCGTTGACGTAGGAATATTGGCCGGGGCGCTCGACCTGGCCGATGATCGTGAAGGGACGATAGGTCGTCACTTCCACCGCCACGCGCGGATCGTTCAGATAACCGTTGCCGTAAGCCGTTTCGATGGCGGTTTGCAGCGCGGGCGCGGAAAGCCCTGCCGCCCGCACATCGCCGATCAGCGGCAGCGCGATATAGCCGTTGCCGTCCACCGCATATTCGCCGGAGAGATCGTCTTCGCCATAGACGGTGACGCGAACCTTGTCGCCGGAACCCAGAACATATTGCGGGATTTGGGGCTGGAGCGTTTCGAGCCGCGCCAATTGCACATCGGCGGCACTTGCGCCCGCGGGAGCGAAGGCCGCAACGATGGCCGCAAGCGCGGCAGCTCTGACAAGGTAAACTCTCATGGTCGCGAGTTTACCCACGGATAAGTTTACGAAAGGCTAAACGGCGGCGCTTTTTGGTGAATGGAAGGTTAAACTTTCAAGGCACAGCCATGAAACCTTCGAGTTTCGCCGCGCGCTTGTCGAACGTGGCGGTCGCCTTGCAGCCGGCGCTAGAATTGATGTGCGCCGAAAGTGCATCTGCGAAATCGGCATTGTGTCGGAGATAGGTTTTCATCGCGGCCCGCACCGATGCTTCATGCTCCAGCACGACATCCTGTGCCATCAGCAATTGCTCCACGATGGCCGCAATCGCTTTGCGGTCATATCCGTATCGCCCTTCCAGCACCCAGATCGCCTCGGCCAGCGCGATGCCATTGACGTAGACCGGATTGCTGGGCGAACAGCGCGCGATGAGCCGCCGCGCGCGCGCCGTCTGCTCGCCATCCTCAAGCACGAAGGCGCGAAGCAGGATATTCGTATCGAGGCCAATCACTTCTTTTGCCCGGTCGCCCGCAGATACCGCTCGATGGCGCCCTCTTTGATCGCTTCTTTGATATCCTCAATCGAGAGATGCTTGCCGCTTGGCGGCGGCCCCAGAATCCCGATCATGTCCTTGATGCTTTTGGTTTTCTTCTTGATGACAACATTTCCGTTTTTCACCTCTGCCTCCAGCTTCTGTCCCGCATAAACCTGCATTTCCTCGCGCAAGCCCTTTGGCAGCGTCACCTGGCCCTTGTCGTTGACCGTGAACTCATAGGTCGGGTTCGCCGGCGGTTTCACGAAGTACCGCGTGCCGCGGCCCTCGCGTACTTTGCGCACGGCATAGCCGCGCGCCTCCAGCCGCTTCAGCACATTGTATTGCGGCCCGCCGGTGGCGGCGATGATCTCGTCCATCGTCGCGCCTTCGGGCCGGGCCAGCAGGCGCTCCGCGATTTTCGTTCCGGTTTCGGCCATTGCAGAAATTCCTACTTTTCGGAAGTAGACTACTCCCGAATTTTCGGAATATCAAGGAGCTAAACCAGCCGGCTCTGCTGCACCGCCGCTTCGATGAACGAAGCGAACAGCGGATGCGGCTCGAAGGGCTTCGATTTCAGCTCGGGATGGAATTGCACGCCGATGAACCAGGGATGATCGGGGATTTCCATGATCTCCGGCAGCTTGCCGTCCGGCGACCAGCCGGACACGACAAATCCGTGTTCGGCAAGCTGGCGCGTATAGCCGACATTGACTTCATAGCGGTGGCGGTGGCGCTCGCTGATCGTCGTCGTGCCGTAGATTTTTGCGACATGGCTTCCGGGCGTGAGTGCTGCGGGATAGGCGCCGAGCCGCATCGTGCCGCCGAGATCGCCGCCCGCCTCGCGCGTTTCGACTTCGTTGCCTTTGGTCCATTCCGTCATCAGCGCGATCACGGGATGGCGCGGGCGTGAAATCTCGGTGGAGCCTGCGCCTTCCAGCCCCGCCAGATCGCGCGCCGCTTCGATCACCGCCATGTGCAGCCCGTAGCAGATGCCGAAGAACGGCACCTTGCGCTCGCGCGCGAATTTCACGGCGGCGATTTTTCCTTCCGTGCCGCGTTCGCCGAAGCCGCCGGGCACCAGAATGCCGTCGACGTCTTCGAGGAACGCCGCCGCATCGTCGCGCTCGAAGATTTCGCTGTCGATCCAGTCCATCTTGACGCGGACATTGTTGGCGAGCCCGCCATGGGTCAGCGCCTCGGACAGCGATTTATAGGAATCCTTCACCTGAATATATTTGCCGACGACGGCGATCCTCACCTCGCCTTCGGGATTCTTAACGCGGTCCACCACCCATTCCCAGCGCGACAGATCGGGCGGCGGCGCATTGCCGATTCCGAACACGCGCAGGACCTGCGTGTCGAATCCTTCGCGGTGATAGGCGATCGGCGCTTCGTAGATCGTGGGCAGATCGAGCGCGGGGATCACGCGCTCGGCCGGCACATTGCAGAACAATCCGATCTTGCGGCGTTCGTCGTCGGGAATTGGTTTTTCGGAGCGGCAAAGCAATATATCCGGCTGGATGCCGATGGCGCGCAGCTCCTTCACCGAATGTTGCGTCGGCTTGGTTTTGAGTTCGCCCGCCGCTTCGATGTAAGGAACCAGCGTCAGATGCACGAACGCCGCGCCTTCGCGGCCCAGTTCGTTGCCCAATTGGCGGATGGCCTCGAAGAACGGCAGGCCCTCGATATCGCCCACCGTGCCGCCGATTTCGCAGAGCAGGAAATCGACGTCCTCCGCGTCCGCCATGACGAATTCTTTTATCATGTCGGTGACATGCGGAATCACCTGCACGGTGCGGCCGAGATAAAGCCCTTTGCGCTCGCGCTCGATAACCTGGCTGTAGATGCGGCCCGAGGTGATGTTGTCGGACTTGCTCGCGGCCACGCCCGTGAAGCGCTCGTAATGGCCAAGATCGAGATCGGTCTCCGCGCCATCGTCGGTGACATAGACTTCGCCGTGCTGAAACGGGCTCATCGTGCCCGGATCGACATTGAGATAGGGATCGAGCTTGCGCAAACGCACGCGATAACCGCGTGCCTGCAACAAGGCACCGAGTGCCGCGGACGCAAGACCTTTTCCCAAGGAAGAGACCACGCCGCCAGTGATGAAGATCAACCGCGCCATGGGAGGCCAACATGTCCTAGTGCGCGCGCGCGCTCAAGCGCAATCGTCATGCTTTTCCACTGCGGCGAAAAAATTCTCGGGAATCGGGCAAAAAATTCGCGTCAGTGCGGCGTGGGAACGCTGGGCGAAAGCGGATTTGCGGGCGTGGGCGCCTGTTTGGGGGCGGGCGCGGTCGTGGAAGGCGCGGGCGCACCCGAATCAAGCAGCGAATTCGATTGGGGACGGCCATGCAGCGCCACCAATGTCAGCCCGAGGCTCGACAGGAAAAACACCACCGCGAGTATGGTTGTCGCGCGCGTCAGCGTATCGGCCGCGCCGCGCGGGGAGAAAAGTCCGCCAAGGCCCGAGCCGCCGCCGCCCATGCCGAGCGCGCCGCCTTCCGAGCGCTGCAGCAGCACGACGATCACCAGCGCAACCGAAACAAGCAGCTGGATGACGATCAGAATGGATTCCATGAGGGCTCCGGGGCCGATGCGGGCCGGGTTCTAGACCATGCGGCCCGTCAAGGAAAGGGCGCTAGCCGGAAGAGCCCCACCGATCACGGAGGGCGGACGGATAAAGCCTTCCAGCCTGGGCGGATCGAATACGAAATCGGCGTCCGCGCCTTCCTGCTCCAGCGATTTCAGAAGCGACATGCGCTCGCCTGTCAGGCGTTGATAATTCTTCATTGTCAGTCGCACATCCTTCTTCGTCACGGCCGGACTTGTCCTAGCCACCTATGAACCCCTGCAAGATGAAGGTTATGGATCGCCGGCACAAGGCCGGCGATGACGATAGCGGATAAGCCAAATCCAAAATCACTCTAACGGGCAATTTTACGACGCCATCGCCGTCTGCGTGCGGGCCTTGACGATGGCGACCGTCGCGTCGATTTCGGAGAGATGGTCGGATTGCGTCTTTTCCGGCGAAAAGAGCTGGTTGAGATTGAGCGCTGCGTGTCCGAGCAGATGCATCGAGGCGTTGCGGTCCACGCCCGCTTCCAGCCCCTCGATCGCCGCCAGCACGGAATCGCACCATTGGCCTGCCGCTTCGAATTCGGTGTCGAGAGCTCTGCGCGCAACGCCCTTGGTGACGTCCTTCAGCCGCGAAAGATCGATGTCGAACTTGCCGCTGCCGGGCATGTGCTCCTGCATCAGCCGCCACAGCACGCAGATCTGGAACGCATCGCGCTTGAGCTTTTCGGAATTGAGGGTCGCGCGCGCTTTCTTCAGTTCCGCATCGAGGCGCTGATTGGCGGCTTCGTCGGAGAGCCGTTCGACGACTTTCATCTTCAGCGAATTGGGCGGCTCGAACAATTCGATATCCGAAGGCCGCGAAGGGCCACGGCGATCGGGACCGACATATTCGGACGTGATGACGAAGCCCTTGCGCCGCTCGACATGGGAGCGGATGCGGTTGCCGAGCACGGCGGTCGAAAACGGCCTGAGCAGAAGATCGTCCGCGCCCGAATTGATGACGCGGCCGACAAGCGAATTGTTGTTCTCCCACGCCGTCACGATGATGACGATGAAGGGATTGTAGCCGGTCGATCCTTGCCGCAGCATCTGGATCATGCCGCAAAGTTCGTTTTCGACGCCTTGCGCCTCGCACACCGCCAGATCGGGCGGGCGGCGCAGGATGCATTCGTTGAGCGCCTCGAGGCTCGCCACCGTCTCGATGCGCCGGAAGCCGAGGTTGTAGAGCGCCGCCCGCGTCGTGGCGCGATTGGCCGACACGGGGTCGTAGATCAGCGTCTCAGCGCTATCGAAGGAAAGCCGCGTCATGCGCCATTGCCCAACACCGGCGTACAGAATTGACATGCGCGAGTTAAAGAAAAGTGGCCTGGACTGGTTAAGTCCTTGGCCTCGCGGTTGAAAATATTTCCCGGAAATCGCTGGAGTTGAGGCTGGCCCCGCCCACCAGCGCGCCGCCAACCTCTGCCACGGCCAGTATTTCTGCGGCATTGGAGGGCTTCACAGAGCCCCCATAGAGGATGCGGATTTGCCCGCCGCTTAAGGATTTGCGGATATGGGCGTGCATCTGGGCGATTTCGGCCAGCGTGGGCGTGCGCCCTGTGCCGATGGCCCAGACGGGCTCATAGGCGATGGCCGTGTTGGCGGCCGTGGCCCCGGCCGGAAGGCTGCCGGCGATCTGGCGGGTTACGACGTTCAGGGCCTCGCCGTCGTCGCGCTGGGCCTCGGTCTCGCCGACGCAGACGATGGCCATGAGCCCCGCCCGCCAGGCTGCGCGGGTCTTGGCGGCGACCTGATCGTCGGTCTCGCCGTGATATTGGCGGCGCTCCGAATGGCCCAGAATGACGGCGGACGCGCCCGCGTCCTTCAGCATCTCGGCGCTGATATCGCCGGTGAACGCGCCCGACTTCTCGGCATGGCAATCCTGCGCGCCGATGGCGATGCGCCCCGCCGCCGCCGCCACCGCGCGCGCGATCAGGGTTGCGGGCGGGCAGATCAGGATATCGGCCGCAGGCGCCTCTGCCGCCGCGATCCGCGCCACGGCCTCGATCTCGCGGAGCTGCGAGGACAGACCATTCATCTTCCAATTGCCTGCGATCAGCGGCCGCATGCCCGTATCTCCGGCTGGGAATCGTTGCCTTGCCGTTCTAGTTACCCCTCCCTATCATCCGCCGCCTTTCACCGCCACGGGCCAGTCAGGATCACGTCATGCTTCAAGAAATGCGCAAATATGCAAAGTCCACAGTGGCCTCCGTCTTCCTGGGGGTGCTGGCGCTCAGCTTCGGCGTGTGGGGCATTGCCGACATCTTCCATGGCACGGCCGATACGACGGTGGCCACCGTCGGCGCTGCCAAGATCCCACTCGACGCCTATCAGCGCGAGTACCAGAATTTCCTGCGCAATTCGGGCCGCGAGACCGGCAAGGAGCTGACGCCAGAACAGGCCCGCGCCCAGGGCGTGCCCAGCCAGATCCTGCAGCAGCTTATCAGCCGGCAGGCCGTGGACAACGAGGTGAACAAGCTCAAGCTCACCGCCAGCGACGATTTCGTGGCCCGCCAGATCAAATCGATCCGCGCCTTTGCAGGGCCGCTTGGCACCTTCGACCACGACACGTTCCAGCACACCATCGCCGACAGCGGCTATACCGAGCAGAGCTTCATCGCCGCCGTGCGCGACGATACCGCCCGTTCGCAATTGCTCGACGCCACCAAGAACGGCATCGAAATGCCGGCGGGCTATGCGCAGGCGATCTTCGATTATTTGAACGAAGAACGCGCCGTCCAATATGTGTCGCTGCCGGCCGGCAGCGTGAAGGCTACGCCGCCCACCGACGCGCAGTTGACCGCTTATCTGAAAGCACACGCGAACAAGTTCAGCACGCCGGAATATCGCGCGGTCACCTATGTGGCGATGACGCCCGCCGACGTGATGAGCCAGGTGAACGTGACCGACGATCAGTTGAAGCAGGAATATGAAGCGCGCAAGGCGACCTATGTGATCCCCGAAAAGCGCGACATCGAGCAGATCGCCTTCCCCGACGAAGCCTCCGCCAAGGCCGCGCGCGCCAAGATCGACGCAGGCGCGACGTTCGCCGACATCGCCAAGGAGCGCAAGCTCAAGCAATCCGACATCGAACTCGGATCGGTGGTCCAGGACGATCTCGGCAAGGATCGCGGGGCGGCCGCCTTCGCGCTGCAAGCGGGTGGAATTTCGCAGCCGGTGAAGGGCATTTTCGGATATGTGCTGTTGCACGTGACCAAGATCACGCCGGGCATCAGCAAAAGCTTCGACGACGTGAAGGCGGACATCCGCAAGGACGTGACGCTGGAACTGGCCGAAGCCAAGCTCACCGATGTCAGCAATGCATTCGAGGATGCGCAGGCCGGCGGCGCCGATCTTGCGCAGGCCGCGAAGAAAGTGGGCATGCACACGGTGACCATCGCAGCCGTGGATTCGCACGGCATGACGCCGGACGGCGCCAAGGCCGCCGTGCCCGGCGAGCCCGAATTCATGGATCAGGTATTCAAGGCCGATGTGGGCGAAGAAGGCGATCCGTTCCAGACCAAGGACGGCAATGTCTATGTGCTGCGCGTCGACGGCGTGACGCCGCCGAAAATCCGCCCGCTCGATCAGGTGCGCGATGCGGCCGCGAACGCCTATATGGACGAAGAGCGCACCAAGCTGCTCGCCGCCAAGGCCAAGGCGCTCGCGGCCCAAGCCGATAAGCAGCAAAGCCTGGCCCAAGTCGCAAGCGAACTCGGCGCAACGGTGCAGACGAGCGGCATCCTCACGCGCGGCACGCCGAGCGATCCCTTCCCGCAAGCGCTGATCGAAAAGATTTTCGACACGCCGCCCGGCGGCGCGGTTTATGGGCCGTCGTCGAACGGCGGCACCTATCTCATCGCGCGCATCACGGGCATCGCTCATCCGCCGGCGCTGCCCACGAGCGATCCGCGCTACAAGCGTTTCGTCGCGGGGCTGAGCGGACAGCTCGGCGACGATATTCCCACCGCCTTTGCGACGGCGGCGCGCGCCAAACAGGGCGTTCAGATCAACCAGCAGATGGCCGATCGCGTATCGGGCGGCGGATCGTGAGCAGCCGATGGTCATCGAGCCCGACTTTACCGCCTTCGCGCGGGCGTGTGATGCGGGCCGCCCGCAAGCCGTTTACGCGCGGCTGATCGCCGATCTGGAAACGCCGGTTTCGGCGTTCCTGAAACTCGGCGAGGGCCGCGACAACGCGTTCCTGCTCGAAAGCGTGCAAGGCGGCGAGACGCGCGGGCGCTATTCCATCATCTGCGTCAAGCCCGATCTGATCTGGCGCTGCCGCAACGGCAAAGCCGAGATCAACCGCAACGCTCGCGCCGATGCCAATGCGTTCGAGCCCGCCGAACACGCAGACGCACCGCTCAAATCGCTGCGCGCGCTGGTGAAGGCGATCGAGATGGAATTGCCGCCATCGCTGCCGCCGATGGCGGTGGGCCTCTTCGGCTATCTCGGCTACGACATGGTGCGGCTGATCGAGAAGCTGGGGCCGCCGCCGCCCGATCCGCTGGACTTGCCCGACGCGATCCTCATCCGCCCGACCATCACCGCGATCTTCGACAATGTGCGCGACGAGATCACCATCGTCTCGCCGGTGTGGCCCGAAGCGGGCGCCGATGCGCGCGCGGCTTATGCGCGTGCGTCCGAGCGCGTGATGGATGCGATTGCCGATCTGGAGCGGCCCGCGCCGCACGCCGCACCCGTGCCGGACAATCTGCCGCTGAATGTGCCCGCGCAATCCAACATGAGCCATGACGAATATCTCGATGTGGTGGCGCGCGCGAAAGAATATATCCGCGCGGGCGATATTTTTCAGGTCGTGCCGAGCCAGCGTTTCCGCAGGCCCTTCGCGCTTCCGGCGTTCTCGCTTTATCGCAGCTTGCGCAGACTCAATCCTTCGCCATTCCTTTATCACCTCGCCTTTCCGGGCTTTGCGATTGTGGGATCGTCGCCCGAAATTCTCGTGCGGCTGCGCGACGGCGTGGTGACGATCCGCCCGATTGCCGGCACGCGCAAACGCGGCACAACGGCCGAAGAAGATTCCGCATTGGCCGGCGAACTCATGGGCGACATGAAAGAACGCGCCGAGCATCTGATGCTGCTCGATCTGGGGCGCAACGATGTGGGCCGCGTGGCGCAAATCGGCAGCGTGCATGTGACGGACTCGTTCTTCATCGAGCGCTACAGCCATGTGATGCATCTGGTGTCGAATGTGGAAGGCAATATCCGCCCCGGCCTCGATGCCATCGACGCGCTGGCGGCGGGATTGCCGGCAGGCACGCTCTCCGGCGCGCCGAAAATCCGCGCCATGGAAATCATCGACGAATTCGAGAAGGAAAAGCGCGGCGGCGCTTATGCCGGCGCGGTCGGATATTTCGCGGCCAACGGCTCGATGGATACCTGCATCGTGTTGCGCACGGCGGTGGTGAAGGACGGCGTGATGTATGTGCAGGCGGGCGGCGGCGTGGTGGCGGATTCCAACCCAGAAGCCGAATACGAAGAGACCGTCAACAAGGCCAAGGCACTGATGATGGCGGCCGAAGACGCGGTGAAACTGGCGTCGAAGGCAAAGCGCGGGCAGTGATTTTCCTCCCCTGCAACAGCGGGGGAGGAAACTATTTTGCCGAAATCTTCTTCGCCTCCATCTCCGTTTTTAGCCGGACCGCCACACTCACCGGCACAAGCTCGAAGCCGCGCAGATTTCGCGTCCATTGCGCCAGCGCATCGAGCGTCACCGCATGGGGATGGCCGATGGCGATGGCGACGCCGTCGGCGCGGGCGCGGGCTTCGGTTTCGGCAAGCTGCGCCATGATCGCCTCGCGCGTTTCCACATCGTCGAGGAAAACATCGCGGCCCGTGCTCGCCACGCCGAACATCCGCGCGACTGAAACCGCAGCCGATTTCGGCGTCGTGCGGGAATCGAGGAAGAAGACATGCAGATCGGAAAGCCGCTCCATCACCGGCACCAGCGCCGCGCGATCCTGCGTGAACAGGCTTCCCATGTGATTGTTGACGCCGGAATAGCCCGGCACACGCGAAAGCGCCCAATCGAGGCGGCGCGCGATTTCATCGGCGCCAAGCGATGTGAAGAGCGCGTTGGGCCCCGGATCGGCGTTTCCTTCCGGCTGCATCGGCATGTGCAGCAATATCTGATGGCCGCCGCGCACGGCTTCGCGTGCGAGGGCCGGTGTTTCATCCGGGTACGGAAGAAATGACAGGCTCACCGCCTTCGGCAGCGCCATCGCGCGCCGCGCCGCATCCCCATCTGCGCCCACATCGTCGATGACGATCGCGATTTTGGGAAGCGGCGCAGGCTGCGGATAGATCGAACCGCGCAAGCCCAGGATGCGCGTCATCAGCCAATCGGGAAAGCCGTGGGCGGCGACGGGCGTCAGAACCTGCGGCGAATAGGGACGCCCATTGGCCGCAATTTGCACCGGCAGCGAAACATCGCGCCGCGGCACATCGCTTCCGGCTTCCGCCGCCATCAAGCCGGGCGGCACGAGCAGATGCGCAAGTGCACCCTTCACCACGCTTCCGCCGCCCACGGCAATCGCAATCACCAGCACCAGCCAGAACGCGATCTCGCCCGGAACGAGCGATGCGTTCCGCACTATCCACCGAATCACCGGGCCACGCGCCATGCCTCAGTGAAAACCGGACGCGGCTTAAGTCAATCGGGGTTCAGGAGCGCTCGATGCCGGGCACCACCTCTTCCGCCAGCAACACGCTCATGTTGCGCCGGCGCGGCAGCGCATGGGGGATTTCACTCTTGATGAATGCAAGCAGTTTCTCGCGCACCTCGCAGCGCAAATCCCACACCGCGTTGGTATTGGCCGCGCTGACATAGATGCTGATCTCGACGGTATCTTCCGTGGCATCGGTGACCTGCAACGTCGCCACGTCGCGGTCCCACAATTCGGATTCGGCGAGAATGCCGTCGAGCCGCGCGCGCAACCTCTCGACGGGCACGGTGTAATCCAGATGCAACGTCACCGTGCCGACGAGCGAACTGCTCTTGTGCGTCCAGTTCTCGAACGGCTTTTCGAGGAAATAATTGAGCGGCAGGATCAGACGGCGCCGGTCCCAGAGGCGGATGGCGATATAGGTGGAGTTCAACTCCTCCACCTGCCCGCGCTCGCCTTCCACCACCACCACGTCATCGATGCGGATGGGTTGCGTCACGGCGATCTGGATTCCGGCGATAAGGTTTTCCAGCATCGGCCGCGCGGCAAGGCCGAGCACGATGCCCGCCACGCCCGCGGACGCGAAGATGGAAATGCCGAATTCGCGCACTTCGCGGAACGTCATCAGCGCAGCGCCGATGGCAAGCAATATCGTCAGCGTATGGACGGCGCGGGTGAGGATGCGCACCTGCGTCTGCGTGGCGCGCGTCTGCATCGAATCCCTGGCGCGGCGCGCGATGCGCGTGAGGTAGCGGTCGGCGATGCTGCTCGTCGTCACCACCACGATCCAGCCAATAAGCAGGATGAAACCCGAAAGCAGGCACTGGCGCACGAAATCCATCTCCGCGTGCTTGAGCTGCAAAGCCGGTATCAGGATCGAGGCTGCGATGATGATGAAGCCGAAGCGCACCACGCCCTTGGTGCGGCGAAAGATGCGATCGGCGAGCGAACGGCCCTGTTTGAAGAAGCGCGATAGCACCGTCACCAGCAGGAATTGCGCGAGATACGCCGCCGCCACGATCACGATGATCGCCGCCAGCGCGCGGCCCCAGGCCGGCAGCCATGGCAGCAGCGGCTTCAAACTCGTGACCAGAAAAGCGCCCGTATCCATGATTTCGCGGTCAACCGTTCTTTACTGAAAAGCCGGTCCCGCTTTAACGCTTCGGGCTTGCGATGCAAGGATAAATTGCCTCGCCAGACCGTTCGGAATACGAAGCGCGCCCAAAGATAATGCCGGAGAGCCTGAGCGGCGGACGGGCACCGCCGGTTTTATTGCAATATCAATGTGATAGGTGCGTTTTGCTGTTTCCGATCGATAATTACGACGGTTTCACCTGCAACCTCTGCCGCTTTGACGTGCGCGCCGTCAGCCGGTCGGGAAATCCATGAGTTGCGCGGCGCGAAGGCTTCACAGAATCAAATCGGCCAACCTGCGCCGCTGATACGCCGCATCGCCGTGGCGCGCGTCGCACCAGATGCCGAGGCGGCGGTAGAGTTGGGCGTCGCAATCATAGGTGAAGCCGAAGCCGCCGTGGAACTGGATCGCGCGGTCGGAGGCGAACGCCAGCGCATCGCCGGCCTGCGCCTTGGCCATGCGCACCGCGATTTCGCTGTCCGGGCTTCGCCCGAAAATGCCCGCCGCATAATAAAGATGCGAGCGCGCGGCATCGAGCGCCACCAGCGCATCGACCATCGGGTGCTTGAGCGCCTGATAGGAGCCGATATAACGGCCGAATTGCTTGCGCGTTTTCAGATATTCGATGGTCACGGCGATCACGCCCGCCGCCCCGCCGCACATTTCGGCCGCCAGCAGCAGACAGGCCGCTTCGTCGATATGTTTGAGCGCGGCCTGGGTTTTCGATTGATCGAGCAGGCTGGATTTCGGCACCGTGATGCCATCGAGTTTCACGCGATAGGAACGGCGCGTTTCATCGATCACGATTTCGCGCACGATCTGCGCCTTGCCGAGCGCGGATTTGTCGAGCAGCACCAGCGCGGGCTTGCCGCCAAGCGAAACCGAAACAATCGCGAGATCGGCCGATGCCGCATCGGTGACGAATGTTTTCGTTCCCGACAGCGCAAGCCCATCGTTCACCTCTGCCGCCTTCGCCGTCAGATGTTCGAGATTCCAATCACCATGCAGCTCAGAGAGCGCCAGCGCGCCGATGGCGCCTTCGCAAATCTTCGCCAGCCATTCGCGCTTTTGCGCATCCGTGCCCGCCTTCATCAGCGCCTGCGCCACAAGCGTGGTCGAAACAAGCGGCGTGCCCGCCACATTGCGGCCGAGCGGCTCGGCGATCGTCACGACCTCGGCAAGCGACAAGCCGCTGCCGCCGAATTCCTCAGGGATCGCGACGCCGAGCCAGCCGAGCGACACCATCTCGCGCCAGACCGCGGGATCGAAATCATCCGCCGCCGCGATGCGCGCGCGCGCCTTGTCCATCGGAAATTTGTCGCGCGCGAAGCTGCTCGCAATTTCGAGAAGCTGCGCCTGCTCTTCGCTGAAGGCGATGCCGGGTTTTGCCGTCGGGTCCCACATGATGATCTATTCCGCTCAGGATTTCGGCAGGCCGAGCACGCGCTCGCCGATGATGTTGTGCTGGATTTCGGATGTGCCTCCGCCGATGGTGGCGGAGAAGGAATTGAAATAGGAGCGCTGCCATTGGCCGCGCTCATAGGCATTTTCGTCGCCCACGTAATAGGCCGCGTTCGCGCCCTGCAGCGACAACGCAAACTGATTGAGCTTTCGCTGATATTCGCTGCCCACAAGCTTGCCCGACATCGCAATCGAATAGGGATAATCGCCCTGCAACGCCTTGATCTTCGCGCGCGCGCCGTTCAGCAGAAGCGCGCGTTCCTCCATGACGAATTGCACGAGCCGGTCGCGCACCAGCGGGTCCTGGATCGCCGGGCGGCCGCCGCGCTGCGCCGCGCGCGCAAGTGCCACCACATCGGCCACTTCCTTGCTCATCATGGAATGGCCGCCCGCCTGCCCGCCCGTAGCGCCGCGTTCGAACATCAGCGTCGCCATCGCCACGCGCCAGCCATTGCCCTCGCCGCCGATCAGGCAGGTATCCGGCACGCGCGCGTCAGTGAAGAACGTCTGGTTGAATCCATATTCGCCCGTGAGCTTGCGGATCGGCACAACCTGAATGCCCGGAACGCGCATCGGAATGAGAAAGAAACTCAGGCCTTCATATTTGTTGTTGGTCTGCGGATTGGAGCGCGCCAGCAGGATCATGTATTTCGCGTATTGGCCGAGGCTCGTCCATATCTTGCTGCCGTTGAGCACGAATTCATGGCCGTCGCGCTCGGCTTTCAGTTGCGCGTGGCCAAGATCGGAGCCGTGATCGGGTTCGGAAAACCCTTGCGCCCAGATTTCCTCGGCGCTCAGAATGCCAGGAATATAAGTCTTTTTCTGCTCTTCCGTTCCCATGTTGAGGATCAGCGGCCCCGCCCAGTTGAGGCCGATGGTGTTCGTCATGAAGGGAACCTTCTGGCGCACCATTTCGCGCGTGACGATATCCTGCAGCACTTGCGGCTTGCCGCCGCCGCCATATTCTTTCGGCCATGCCATGCCGAGATAACCGGCTTCGTAAACCTTGCGCTGCCAATCGCGCAGGAAATAGAACTGCTCGTCGGTGCCCACTTCCATGAAGGTCTGCGGCAGGAGGAATCCCGGATCGCCCGGCTTGTTCTCCTCGAACCAGGCGCGCACTTCTGCGCGGAATTCATCGAGTTCCTGTTTGCTCAATTCCATGTTCGCTTCCTTCAAATTCCGAGTTGGCGCGCGGCCAGATCGCGCATGATCTCTTCCGAACCGCCGCCAATGGCATTCACGCGCACTTCGCGATAGATGCGCTCCACGCGGCAGCCGCGCATATAGGCCGTGCCGCCCATGATCTGCATCGCCTCGCGGGCGCAGAATTCCATGGTCAACGTCGCCTGCACTTTGAGCATGGAAAGATCGGCAACCGGCGTTTCGCCCGCGGCCACGCGCATGGCGCATTGTTCGAGCCAGGCCTGTGTGGCCGATATCTTGCGGAACATCTCCGCGAATTTGTGGCGGATCACCTGATGATCGGCGAGCCGCTTGCCGAATGTGTGCCGCTCGCGCGCCCAGGCAAGCGCATCTTCGAAGCAGACGCGCGCATAGGCATTGGCGCCCGCCGCCATGCCGATGCGCTCCCTGTTGAAATTGAGCATGATGCCGATGAAGCCGCGATTTTCCTCGCCGATCAGATTTTCCACCGGCACGCGCACATCGTCGAAATAAAGGGCTGCGGTATCGGATGCCCACCAGCCTTGTTTCTTCAACGGCGTGCGCGTGAAGCCGGGCATGTCGCGCTCCAGAAGCAGCAGCGAAATGCCCTTGGAACCTGCCTCTCCTGTGCGCACGGCCACCGTGTAAAAATCCGCGCGCATGCCGCCGGTGATGAACATCTTCGAGCCGTTGACGACATAATGATTGCCCTCGCGCACCGCACGCGTCTTGATATTGGCAACGTCGGAGCCGCCGGAAGGTTCGGTGATCGCGAGCGCGTGGATTTTTTCACCGGCCAACACTTGCGGCGCGATGCGCTGCTTCATTTCCGGCGAACCGATGGCAAGCACAGGCGGCAAACCGATGCCATGCACCATCAGGCTTGCATTGATGCCGCCCGCGCCGGGCCGCGCGAGTTCTTCCGACGTGACGATGGAATACATCGGATCGTCCACCGGCGTTCCGCCATATTCGGCCGGATAGCCGAGGCCGATGAGGCCCACCGCCGCCGCTTTTTTATAAAGCTCGCGGGGAAATTCGCCCGCCTCGTCCCATTCGTCCACATGCGGCATGATCTCGGTTTCGACGAATTTGCGCAGCGTCGCGCGCCAGGCGCGGTGATCGTCGGTGTAAAGCGGGCTTCGATAACGGTGGTCGAAATCGACGGGGCTTTGTCCGCCGGAGAATTTTGCCAGCATCGTTCGATCCTCCGTTAGAGCGCGATGGCACGCTGGAACGCGGGCCGCGCGCTCAGCCGTTTGTAATAGGCTTCGGTGTTCGGCTTGAAACCGGCGCGCAAGCCCAATGTCACGGCCAGATGCAACGCATAGCCGACGCAAATATCCGCAATGGTGAAGCGCCCCGCGCAGAGATATTCGCGCGCCGCCATTGCCTGCTCCACGCTTTTCAGGCGCGAGAAGAACCATTGCGTGTAATCGTCCGCCGCCTGCTTCAACCGCCGTTCTTCCGGTTCGAGTTGCGTGTAGCGCAGCACGATGGTTTGCGGAAATGTCAGCGTGGCGTCGCTGCGGTGCAGCCAGTTGAGATAAAGCCCGTAATCCTTGTCTTTCGGCGTCAGGCCGATCCCGGTTGGTCCGTGGCAATCGACGAGATATTGGCAGATGGCGGCGGATTCCGTCATCGTCAGATCGCCATCCACCATCGTGGGCACGGTGCCGAGCGGATTGATGTCGAGATATCCTTCGCGCAGAAAACGCGGCGGAAACGGCATCGATTCCAGCTCGTAAAGAATGCCCATTTCCTCCAGCGTCCAGAGCGGCCGGACGGAACGCGCGCCTTTGCAATGATAGAGCTTGATCGTCATTGCGCCGCGTCCGCCATTTTCTCGATTTCCACGATCAATGTGTTGGCCGGAACCTGATCGCCCGGCGCCGCATTCACCGCGATCACCTTGCCGCTGAGCGTGGCGTTGATCTCGTGTTCCATCTTCATGGCTTCCAGCACCGCGAGCTTCTGGCCCTCGCGCACCTCGTCGCCCACCGCGACATGCAGCCTGAGGATATTGCCGTGCATCGGCGCGCGGATATGGCCGCTCGAAGCCGCCTCGCCCACGCCCTTCGCGCGCGCGAGCAGATTGTCGAGGACGAAGCCGTGGCCCTCTATCGCCAGATCGATCCGGCTTTCGCCCTTCGCGAAATAGGCGAGCGATTTCTGCGCGCCATCGATCAAGACGCGCGCCGCACCGTTTTTGTCGTCTATCACTTCGATGGCGTGCGCCGTTCCGCTTTCTTCGACGCGATAGGTTTCTCCGCCCAGCGCGACCACACGGAATTCCACCGTCTCGTTTTCCAACATGTAGGCGAAGCGGCTGGCGAGTTTTCCGGCGCTCGCCCAATTCTTGAGAGAAGCCGTAAGCGCGACGGCTGTTTCCGCCGCGGCCTCGCGCGCAACCCGGTATTGCAGCACCGATGCGATGGCCGCTTGCGCGCGCGACGGATGAACGGCGGATTTGAGCGCGGCCATGTTTTCGCCGATGAAGGCCGTCGTCGCTTGACCGGCGGCGAAGCCCTCATGCGCCAGAATCTTGATGAGGAAATCCCGGTTGGTCACCGGCCCGAAGACGATTGTCTCTTCCAGCGCGCGGATCAGGCGCCGCCGCGCTTCGTCGCGCGTGGCGCCGGATGCGATCAGCTTCGCGATCATCGGATCATAGAACGGCGAAATATCCTGCCCTTCATTGAGCCCATGATCGACGCGGATGCCGCTTGCCGGCCGCCACACTTCGACGCGCCCGCTCGCGGGCAGGAAATTGTTGGACGGGTCCTCGGCATATAGCCGCACTTCGATGGCATGGCCTTTGAGCGTCACATCGTTTTGCGTGAGCGGCAGCGTTTCGCCGCGCGCAACGCGAATCTGCAACGCGACGAGATCGAGCCCGGTGATGCATTCCGTGACCGGATGCTCGACCTGCAAGCGCGTATTCATTTCGAGGAAATAGAATTTGCCCGCGCCATCCAGCAGGAATTCGACGGTGCCTGCGCCTTCATAATGGATGGTACGTGCGACCTCGATTGCCGCGCGTCCCATTTTCTCGCGCAGCTCCGGCGTCATTACGGGGCATGGTGCTTCTTCGACCACCTTCTGATGGCGGCGCTGCACCGAGCAATCGCGCTCGCCCAGATGGACGATGTTGCCGTGTGAATCGCCGAACACCTGGAATTCGACATGGCGCGGCTGCATTACCGCTTTTTCGAGAATGAGTTCATCGGAACCGAACGCATTCTTCGCTTCGGACCGCGCTGCCGCCAACGCGCCTGCCAATTGCTCATTCTTTTCGACCAGCCGCATGCCGCGCCCGCCGCCGCCCGCGGCCGCTTTCACCATGACGGGAAAGCCGATCTTCTCCGCGGCTTTCACGAATGCCGCATCGGATTGATCCTTGCCTTCGTAACCGGGCACGCAAGGCACGCCCGCTTCGATCATGCGGCGCTTGGCTTCGGCCTTGTTGCCCATCAGGTGAATCGCATCGGCGGATGGCCCGATGAAAACGAGTCCGGCATTCACGCAGGCGCGCGCGAAAGCCGCATTCTCGGAAAGAAATCCGTAACCGGGATGAACAGCGTCCGCGCCCGTTGCGGCAGCCGCTTTCAGCAAACGTTCGGGATCGAGATAGGATTGTGCAACAGGCGCGGGACCGATGAGCACGGCTTCATCGGCAAGCGCAACATGCGGCGCGCCTGCGTCCGCTTCGGAATATACTGCAACGGTGCGATAGCCCAGCGCGCGCGCCGAGCGGATGACGCGGCATGCGATCTCGCCGCGATTGGCTATAAGGATTTTGCCGAAGTTCCGCATTATTGCTTTCCCGCCCAGCGCGGTTTGCGCTTTTCGATGAAGGCGGATACGCCTTCGCGGCCTTCCTCGCTCAGCATGCATTGCGCGAAACCATCGGCCGCGAAATCGAGTGCCTCGGCGCGCGGCCGCCTCAGCGATTCAAACACGATTGCCTTGGTGACGGCATTGGCGCCCGGCGCGCAATTGGCGATCTGCGCCAGCACTTCGCCGCATTTCTTTTCGAGATCCTCCGCGCCATCGGCCAGGAAATGCCCGATGCCGAGGCGTACCGCCTCCTCGCCCTTGAAGCGCGCGCCCGTCAGCATCAGACGGCGTGCCTGCGTCAGCCCCACGCGCTCCACGACGAACGGCGCAATCTGCGCGGGCGGAATGCCGAGGCTGGTTTCGGCCAATTGAAAACGCGTTTCCTTTTCCACGATGGTGACATCGCCGACGCAAGCCAGGCCAAGACCGCCGCCGACCGCGCCGCCTTCCACCAGCATCACCACCACTTGCGGCTGCTCGTTGAGCTTTATCATCAGATCGCCGAACGCGCGGTTGGCGCGCGCCACGCCCGCCGGATCGCCGGGCGTCTGCATGCCGGAGCGAAATCCCTTGATGTCGCCGCCCGCGCAGAACACGCCACCCTTGCCGCGCAGCACGATGGTGCGGATCGCGCGATTGTCATGCACCGCATCGAGCACGCTTGCGAGCTCGCCCGTGATTTCGGCGGATAGCGCATTGCGCGATTCAGGCCGGTTGAACCAGATGCGCAGCACGCTTTCCTGATGTTCGAGGATCAGCGCCGTGGTTTCGGGAAGCGTGGTCATGGCATTACATCCTTGCGATGCCGAAGCTGTTGGGCGTCACGCTGCGATGGCGTGCTTCCCAGCAGGTTTCGAGCAAAAAGCCCAGCACCTTGCGCGTATCGCGCGGATCGATCAGCCCGTCATCCAGCATGTGGCCGGAGGTATAGAACGCATCCGATTGCCCGTCGAAATGCTGCGTCAGCATGGCTTCCTGCGCCTTCATCTGTGCTACGTCGAGCGCGACCCCGCGGCGCGCCGCACCGGCCATCATCACCTGCTCCATCGTGCGCGCGGCTTGCGCACCACCCATGACACCGGTTTTGGCGTTCGGCCATGAGAACACGAAATCGGGATCGTAACCGCGCCCGCACATGCCGTAATTGCCCGCACCAAAGCTCGCGCCGATCATGAAGGTAAGCCGCGGCACGCTGACATTGGTGACCGCCTGGATCATCTTCGAGCCGTGCTTGATCATGCCCGCGCGCTCATATTGCGTGCCGACGAGATAACCGGTCGTGTTTTGCAAAAAAACGAGCGGAATTTGCGCCTGATCGCAAAGCTGCATGAATTGTCCCGCTTTGGTCGCGCCGTCTGGATCGATTGGCCCGTTATTGCCGAGAATGCCCACCGCCTGACCGCAAACTTCCGCCTGAAGACAAACGGTGGAAACGCCGTAACCCGGCTTGAAATCCAGAATCTGCGAACCATCCACGATGCGCGCCACCACTTCGCGCGCGTCATAAGGCTTGCGGTAATCGAGCGGCACGAGGCCTGCGATCTCGTTGGGATCGTAATCGGGTTCCGCGCAACCGGCAGCGGCAAGTTTCGGGCAGCGCGCATTCCATTGCAGCCGCGCCACCACTTCGCGTGCGATCAAAAGCCCGTGGCCGTCGTCTTCGGCGAGATATTCGGCAAGACCAGAAACGGTCGCATGCATTTGCGCGCCGCCCAGTTCTTCTTCCGTCGCCACTTCGCCGGTTGCGGCTTTCAGAAGCGCAGGGCCTGCGAGAAACGCCTTGCCGCGACCCTTGATCGCCACCACGTAATCGCTGAGGCCCGGCATGTATGCGCCGCCCGCGGTCGACGCACCATGCAGCACGGTGATGACGGGAACGCCCGCCGCACTCAGCCGCGCGAGATTGGCGAACAATCCGCCGCCATGCACGAATCCTTCGACGGTGTAGCGCATCAAATCCGCGCCCGCGCTTTCCACCAGATGGATGAAGGGGAGTTTCTTGGCGAGCGCGATTTCCTGCATGCGGCGCAGGCGATAGCCGCCGCCTTGCGTCATGGCGCCGGCATTGATGCCGCTGTCATCGACCACGATGGCGACGCGCGCGCCGGAAACAAAACCGATTCCGGCGATCACGCTGCCGCCGGGAACGGATTTGGCTTCGTCTTTGGTATCGAGCAGATAACCTGCCATATTTCCGATTTCGAGGAACGGCATGCCGGGATCGAGCAGGCGCGAGAGGCGCTCGCGTGGCGTCAGCTGGCCGCGCTCGTCGAAACGGGCTTTGCGCTTTTCGGATTCCTGAATAGCGCGCGCGTTCAATTGTTCGAGCTTGGCGACGAGCGCCAGCATTTCTGCGCGGTTCGTTTTGAACGCGTCCGATTGCGTGGCTATCTTCGAAACAAAACGCGGCATTCAAGACCTCATCCTTGCGCTCATACCGGCAGCCTGTCGCGCCTGGCGAGCGCGGCCGGCACCTGAATGGGAACTTCCAGCAGCAATTGCGCATAGCCCTTGCCTTGCGGATCGTTGCGCAAGGATGCGACGCCGCCGCCGCCCAAAACATTGTGCAGCACGAAATTGAGCGCGTGCGGACCGGGCATGATGTAGCGATCCACGCCGCCTTTCAGGAAATGGGCGAAACGTTCAGCCACCACATCCGTGGTCAGCGAGTGGCATATATAAGGAAAATATTCGGGCTTGCGCGCGATCACGCCGATATTGGCCTTGTCGCCCTTGTCGCCGCTCCTCGCCCACGCAAGCGCCACGAGCGGAACGGCGACGAGACCGGATGTTTCTTCGGCGCGCGGAATTTCCGGCCGCGGCAGCGACGAAACATCGAAGCGTTTGCCTTTTTCATCGGCGAATGCGCGCCTCTTCCCGTCCGCTTCGATCTCGATCGAAACCGCGTCCTTGGGAAGCGTGAAGGAATAAAGCCGCGCGACAGGCGTCGGCTTCGGCCGCCCGCCCGCGAAGCCCGACAATCCCGGCGGCGTGGCAAGGCCGAGCCCCGTGGCTTCCTTGAGCAGAATGCCGATGCCGATGGCGTCGGGGTGCTTGGCCGCGATCTTCACCGCCACTTCGCGCGAAACATCGATCCGCCGCGCAGATCCGAATTGCGATTCCGCGCCGATCACTTCCACGCTCGTCTCGGTGAAATCGGGCAAATTCAGCATGCGCAAGGTGCGCCGCGCGCGTTTGTAGACGGCTTCGGCGAAGCGCTCGGCCTTGCGGCTGGCGTCGATGCCATAGAAGCTCATCGTCATGCCGCCGCGGAAACCATCGAGATAAGTCGCGCATACTTTATATGTATCGGGCGCGGACCGGCCCTTGGCACCCGCGACGAGAACGCGGTCCGCGCCGGCTTGCGTCACATGCACATCCGAAAAATCGCACACGACATCGGGCAGCATATAGGCCTGCGGATCGCCGATCTCGTAAAGCATTTGCTCCGAAACCGTGCCGATATTGACCGCGCCGCCGGAACCTTCGGGCTTCGTGCATACGAACGTGCCGTCGGGCGAAATTTCGGTAACCGGATAGCCGATGTCTTCCAGCCGGTCGATAACCGTTTCCCAATCGGTAAAATTTCCGCCCGTCGCCTGCGGCCCGCATTCGAGGATGTGCCCGGCAAGGCTTCCGCCTGCGAGTTTATCGAGATCGGAAACACGCCATCCGAATTCGTGGATGCAAGCGCCGAGCGTGACCGCGCTGTCGACGCAGCGCCCGGTGATGACGATATCCGCGCCGTCATCGAGCGCTTTCGCAATCGGAAACGCGCCGAGATAGGCGTTGATCGAGAGAACTTTCGCGGAATCGGGAAACGCGTCGCCGGAAAACATTTCGGATATTTTCTGTGCGGCAAGCGCGTCCTTTTTCGCCATCAGATCGTCGCCGGTGATGGCCGCCACTTTGAGGTTCAATCCGCGATCGGCGATCAGCGCGCGCACGGCCGCCGCGCAGGCTTGCGGGTTCACCCCGCCCGCGTTCGAAACGATCTTCACCTTCTGACGCGCGATCTCGACGAGATTGGGCTTCAGCGCCAGCGAAACGAAATCGTCGGCATAGCCCGCTTGCGGTTTCTCGGCCCGCGCGCGCGCCATGATCGACATGGTGATTTCGGCAAGATAATCGTAGACGATGTAATCGAGCCCGCCGCCGCGCAGAAGCTGCGGCGTGGCCATCGCCGCGTCGCCCCAGAAGCCGCTCGCTCCACCGATGCGGATCGTCTTTTCGGGCACCAACTCGCCTCCCTCCGCCGCCTCGTTTTTCTGTATGCGGCGCACCTTTTGTGCCGCAGACGGCGGGCCCGGACAAGCGCGGCAAAATCGGTTGCCGTAAGGGAATTGGGCCCTCTGCCGCGCCGATTTCGCGGCCCGTTTGCCGGGACACCCGCCCCGGAACCGCGATCTTGGCCTCGCGCCGCTTACAATATAAAGCAATCGGCTTGCTGGAGCGGACCGTGACGTTGGGTTAGGTTCGCGGCCCCCGGAAGCCCGAAAGCGAGCAAGCCTTGTTGGTCCTGATCGATAACTACGACAGTTTTACCTACAACCTCTTCCACTTTTTGGGGGAATTGGGGGCGGAAACGCGCGTCTTCCGCAACGACGAGCTTACCCCCGCCGAGGTGCTGGCGCTGAGGCCGGAAGGCATCGTGCTGTCGCCGGGCCCCTGCACACCCAACGAGGCGGGCATCTGCCTCGATCTGATTTCGGCGGCGAATGGCAGCGTGCCGATCCTGGGCGTGTGCCTCGGCCATCAGGCCATCGGGCAGGTCTATGGCGGCAAGGTCGTGCGCGCCCCGCAGCCGATGCACGGCAAGCTCTCGACCGTCCATCACACCGGCAAAAGCGTGTTCCGCGGATTGAACAATGATTTTCAGGCGACGCGCTATCACTCGCTGACCATTGCGCCCGAAAGCATGCCCGCCGATCTGGAAGTGACGGCGACCAGCGAAGACGGCGTCATCATGGGCGTGATGCACAAAAAGCATCCCGTGCACGGCGTGCAGTTCCATCCCGAAAGCATCGCCTCCGAACAGGGCCACGCGTTGTTGCAGAATTTCCTGAACATCGCGAAAGCGGCCAAAGAGCCGGCCAAAGAATCGATATGAGCGATTTTGCTTCCATCTTGAAGCGCGTGTCGGACGGACAAACGCTGAACGAAGAAGACGCGCATACGGCCTTCGGCGAGATCATGGCGGGCGCGGTTTCGCCTGTGAGGATCGCGGCATTTCTCACCGCGCTCGCGGTGCGTAAACCGACTGTCGAAGAAATCACCGGAGCCGCCCGCGCCATGCGCGGCGCGATGCGCAAGATCGATGCGCCCGCCGGCGCCATCGATGTCTGTGGCACGGGCGGCGACGGGCACGGGACATTGAATGTCTCCACTGCCGTCGCCTTTGTGGTTGCTGCCTGCGGCGTGCCCGTCGCCAAGCATGGCAATCGCAGCGCATCTTCGCTGACAGGCGCTGCCGATGTGCTCGAAGTTTTGGGCGTGCCGGTGAAGCTCGAAGCCGAGGCCGCCTCCGCCGCGCTGCATAAAAACAATTTCGTGTTCCTGTTCGCGCAAGCCTATCACCCCGCGATGAAGCATGTGGGGCCGGTACGCGCCGAACTCGGCTTCCGCACGATCTTCAATATATTGGGGCCCATCTGCAATCCGGCGGGCGTCAAGCGGCAATTGATCGGCGTGTTCTCGCCGGAATGGATCGAGCCCATGGCGAATGTGCTGGCCGCGCTCGGCACCGAGAAGGCTTTCATCGTGCATGGCGCCGACGGCCTCGATGAAATCTCGCTCGGCGGGCCGACGCACGTTGCCATTCTCGAAAACGGGAAAATTACCCAGACACAAATCACGCCAGAGGACGCAGGGCTTTCGCGCGCACCACTCTCCGCTATCAAGGGCGGCGATGCGGTGGAAAACGCGGCGGTGATCCGCGCGTTGTTCGATGGTAAGAAAAGCGCCTTCCGCGACATCGTTCTGCTGAATGCGGCGGCGGCATTGATGATCGCAGATAAAGCGAAAGATTTGAAAGCAGGCGTGGCGCTGGCGGCTTCCGCCATCGATTCCGGCAAGGCCAAAGAAACACTCGCGCGGGCGGCGCAATGACCATCCTCGACGAAATCGCCAAATACAAGCGCGAGGAAATCGCGAGCGCCAAGGCGCGCGTGCCGCAATCCGAAATCGAGGCGCGCGCCAAAGCGGCGCCGCCGTTGCGCGCATTCCGCGACGCACTGATAAGGAAGCGCGACACCGGCGCTTACGGATTGATCGCGGAGATCAAGAAAGCGAGCCCCTCGAAAGGCCTCATCCGCGCCGATTTCGATCCGCCGTCGCTGGCGAAGGCATATGAACATGGCGGCGCGGCCGCGCTTTCCGTCCTCACCGATAAGCCCAGCTTTCAGGGTGCGCCCGAATTCCTCGGCCACGCGCGCAGCGCAACCGCGCTGCCCGCGCTGCGCAAGGATTTCATGTTCGAGCCCTATCAGGTGGCCGAGGCGCGCGCGCTCGGCGCCGATTGCATCCTCATCATCATGGCGTGCACGACGGATGAAGAAGCCCGCGCATTGATGAATGAAGCGCGAAGCTGGAACATGGACACGCTCGTCGAAGTCCATGACGAAACCGAGCTCGAACGCGCACTTGCGCTCGGCGCGGATTTCATCGGCATCAACAATCGCGACCTGCGCAGCTTCGTCACCGACTTTGGGACGACGCTCAGGCTGGCCCCGCGCATTCCGGCAGACGTTCTGGTCGTGGCCGAAAGCGGCATCAATACGCGCGACGACATCAAGCGGCTGGCCGATGCGGGCGTGACCACCTTCCTCATCGGCGAAAGCCTGATGCGCGAGGCCGATGTGGCGAGCGCGACGCGCGCGCTTTTGGGCTAATATCCCGCCCATGAGCAAGCTCACCCACCTCGACGAAACCGGCGCGGCGCGCATGGTGGATGTTTCCGAAAAGGAAACCACCACGCGCGAAGCCGCCGCCGAAGCGATCATCGTGCTGTCGGAGGGAGCCTTCGAAGCGGCCATCTCCGGCGAAGGACCGAAGGGCGATGTGCTGGCGGCGGCGCGCATCGCCGGAATCATGGCGGCGAAGAAAACGAGCGAACTCATTCCGCTCTGTCACCAGATTCCGCTCGCCAAGGCGGGCATCGAATTCGTGCCGCTGGCGGAGCGCAACGCGCTGCAAATCATCGCCCACGCCAAAACGCACGCGCAGACCGGCGTGGAGATGGAGGCGCTGACGGCGGCGAGCATCGCGGCGCTGACTGTCTACGATATGGTCAAGGCCATCGACAAATCGGCGGTGATCGAATCCGTGCGCCTGCTCACCAAATCCGGCGGCAAGAGCGGCGCCTATATCGCGCCGCACGAACCCAAAGTGATAGAAGAAAAACCGGCGCGAAAATCTGTTGCACGCCCGCGCGCTGCACCCACACCATTGATGAGCGAAGTGTCCGCCCCGCGCCCCGACGCCAATGCCGCACGCGAAGCCTTCCGCGCCTTCATGATGTCGCACCGCTTGCGCGCCAGCGAATGGGCCAAAAGCGCGGGCGTTCCCGCCTCGCAGGTCTATGCCTTTCTCACAGGACGTTTGCGCGCGATGCCTGACGACACCGCGAAGAAGCTCGCGCGCGCAGCGCGTGTGCGCGTGGAAGATATGTTCCGAAAATGATTTCGGTCGAGGAAGCCACCGCCCGCATCGTCGCGGCGTTCGCGCCTGCCGAGGCGGAAAACGTTTCCATCGGGCAAGCAGCGGGCCGCGTTCTCGCCGCCGAGGCAATCGCGAAATTCGATCAACCGCCCTACCCCGTTTCCGCCATGGACGGCTATGCCGTGCGCACAGCCGATATAGATAAAGTGCCGGCCGCCTTGCGCGTAATCGGATCGGCGCCCGCGGGCCATCCGTTCAACGGAAAAATCTCTGCGGGCGAAGCGGTGCGCATCTTCACCGGCGGCGTGGTGCCCGAAGGCGCGGACGCTATCGTGATTCAGGAAGATACCGAAGCGAGCGGCGATACGGTCACGATCAAAGAGCTTCCGAAACCCGGTAAACATATCCGCATAGCCGGTCTCGATTTCCGCAAGGGCGATGTGCTCGTTAAAGCGGGACGCAGGCTTACGGCGCGCGATCTATCCCTCATAGCTGCGGGCGATGTTGCAAGCGTCTCTGTGCGGCGGCGGCCCGTTATCGCTTTTGCCGCAACAGGCGACGAGCTTTCCTTGCCCGGCGAACCGCGCAAGCCGGGCGGCATTGTCGCTTCGTCCGTATACGGATTATCAGCGTTGATCGAGACATGGGGCGGTGAAGCACGCGACCTCGGAATCGTTCCCGATACGGTTGAGGCGATTGCCGACCTCACGCAAAAAGCTTCGGGCGCCGATCTGCTGGTGACGCTCGGCGGCGCATCGGTGGGCGAACACGACCTCGTCCAGCGCGCGCTCGGGCCAAAGGGCTTCCTGCTCGATTTCTGGAAGATCGCCATGCGGCCCGGCAAGCCGCTGATCTTCGGGCGCGTCGGCGCGCTGCCGCTGCTCGGCCTTCCGGGCAATCCGGTTTCGACGCTGGTCTGCGCGGCTCTCTTCCTGCGCCCGGCAATCGCCGCGATGCTCGGTGCTGAGACAAGCCTGCCGCTTCTCAACGCCCACCTCGCCTCCAATCTTCCGCCCAATGACAGCCGTCAGGATTATCTCCGCGCGAAGGTCTCGCTCGTAAAAGGCGAATGGGAGGTGCAGCCTTTCGCCATTCAGGATTCCTCGATGCTGGGCGCGCTGGCCGCGGCCGACGCCCTGATTGTCCGCGCGCCGCAGGCCCCGGCCGCCAGAAAAGGCGAAATCGTCCAGATTTACCCGCTCTGGGATCAGTAACCCCAGATTTTGCGTGTTGACGGAACTTGAGAACTAAAGTAGAACGATTCTCCATGTTTCGGATTTGTTCGGCAGGCGCCGGACCCGGGCATGGGGAGACGAGAATGCTGACGCGCAAGCAATACGAACTTTTGATGTTCATTCATGAACGGGTGCGCGAAACGGGCATTCCGCCCTCCTTCGACGAGATGAAGGATGCGCTCGATCTCAAATCCAAATCGGGCATCCACCGCCTCATCACGGCGCTGGAGGAGCGCGGCTATCTGCGCCGCATGGAAAAACGGGCGCGGGCGCTCGAGATCGTCAAGCTGCCGGAGAACATGTCGGATTCCATCCGCCCCGCCACAAGCCGGAGCCAGGCGCAGCGCATGGCCCACATGCCGGCCGCGCGCTCGGGCCGTGCGTCCGATACGCGAAGTGCCGGTGCGCCCAGGCGCGCCAGCAACGATGGGGAAAACGCGGTGCCCGTTCCGGTGCTTGGCCGGATCGCGGCGGGCACGCCCATCGAAGCGATCCAGCACAAGGTGGCCGAAATTCCTGTGCCGAGTGGAATGCTGGCGCGCGGCGAGCATTACGCGCTCGAAGTCACCGGCGATTCCATGATCAATGCGGGAATCCTCGATGGCGACACGGTGATTATCGAGGAAACACCCAATGCCAATACGGGCGAGATCGTAGTGGCGCTGGTGGACAACGAAGAAGCGACTTTGAAGCGGCTGCGCCGGCGCGGGGATTCCATCGCGTTGGAAGCGGCCAATCCGGCCTATGAAACGCGGCTCTACGGCGCAGACCGGGTGAAGATCCAGGGCAAGCTCGTGGGGCTTATCCGCCGCTACTGAATCGTTTGCGCCGTTTCGGGCGCTCGCTCCATGGCCGTTCGCCGCGTATGCCCTGTGCGGTTTCGATCTGGATATTGTTTCCGAGCCAGACCGCATAAGCCCCGTTGCGCGCGACATCGAAGCGGTCGATGACGAATTTCGGCCCTTTGCACCAGCGCCGCGTGGGGATTGCGCTGATGACGATATCGGACGACGCGCAATCTTCCGCGAACGCGCCCATGTGCGAAACGGCGGAGATCGACATTCCCTTCACACCGGTACGGCAACCGAAATAGTCGCAAGCAACGCCCTCGCCCGCCGTTGCGACGGCTTTTTCCGGAGTCCGGCCGTCGCCATCGCGTTTCAGCCAGCTTGTGGCGGAATAATCGTCCTTGGGCGGGCGCACGAAAGCGAGACTGCCATCGGCCAACCGCACCGCAACGGTTTCGCCATCGCGCGCGACGAGAATGTCCGGCGGTTTGTTCGCAAGAATGAAAGCAAATCCGAGTGCCATCGGCGCAAGGCCCAGCCAGCGCCACGATTTCCGCCAGATCACCACCCACAATCCGCCGAGCGAAATCAGGATCAGCGCCGCAATTGGCCATGCCGCGACGATGGAAACCGCGCCCGGCAAATCCGAAACCCAGCGCCCCACCGCCAGCATCGCATCGATGCCCCACCCCATGACATACAGCGGCCAATGATCGAGCCCGAACGGCATCAGGATCACAGCGGCCGCCGCTGCCGGCATGGTCACGAAACCCATGATCGGCATGGCGCCGAGATTTCCGAGCACCGAGTAATGCGTGGCGCGGTCGAAATGATAGGCCGCGTAGGGCGTGGTCGCGAGGCTGCCGATCAGGCTCGTCATGGCGATGCCGCGCAGATAGCGCCGCACATTCGGAAAGAGACGCTGCCCGTAATCCTGCGGCCGCGCGCGTTCCCATTCGGCGACCGCGATCAGACTTGCGACAGCTGCGAACGACATCTGGAATCCCGGTTCGAGCAGGCTTTCGGGCTGTGTCAGCAAAATGATCGTCGCCGCAAACGCCAACGCACGCATCGAAAGCGCAGGCCGGTCGAACAATATGGCAATCAGCATCATCGCCAGCATGATGAAGGCACGCGTGGACGCGGCACTCGCGCCGCTGATGACGAGATAGAATCCCGCGCTGAAAAGCGCCGTCAGCGCCGCCCATTTCTTGATCGGATAATTCAAGGCGATTGCGGGAAACAGCGCCAGCACCGCGCGCACTGCCCAGAACAATCCCAATCCCACCAGCGCCATGTGAAGTCCGGCAATCGCCAGCACATGCGCAAGTCCGGAATCGCGCAAGGCCTGCTCATCGCCGGGCGCTATCCCGCCGCGGTCGCCGGTGATGATTGCAGCCGCGATGGCGCCGTTGCCGCCGGGAAGAACGCTTCTTATATGCGCCGACATTTTCCAGCGCAGATGTTCGACCGCCGTATCGATGCGTTCGCCGAGCGTGGATGCGCGCAACGGTGCAATCGCATGCGGCTTGCCATAGGCATAACCGACTGCGCCCAGGCGCAGATAATAAGCGGCGCGGCCGAAATCGTAATCGCCGGGCGAAGCGGGCTCCGGCGGCGGCATCAAGACGGCCGTCAGATGCACCCATGCGCCGGGCTCTAGCACTTCGCCGCCGCTTCGCACCGAAATGCGCGCGCGCTCCGGCATCTGCTCCGTAGACAGACGATCCACGTGAGCAAGCGCGATGACGGCGCGCGTGCCCTTGCCGTGGCCTTGCGCGAATACGACGCGGCCATCGATGCCGGCGGGCCCCGTCTTGTGTGCAAGAACCGGCGCGGACACGAATTCGGTGCGCAGCTTCGCCACGCCGAAACCGATCAGGATGGCTGCGAGCATGGCGAGGCTTGCGCGCAAGGCGGCGTTGAAATTCCGCGATGCGGCGATGGTGGCGAACAAGCCGGAAGCCAATGCCGCAATCGCCGCCCACAGCGAAGGCTCATAGGGCAGCGCGAAATAAGCCCCGATCCCGAAGCCCAGCCCCACCGGCAGCCACAGCGCCCAGCGGTCCTGCTCGGCCAATGCCATGCGGCGAAGCGCAAGCGGCAGGCCCCGCCAATCCACGCGCGCGGGATTGACGGCTCCGGCAAATCGCCGAATAGCTGGAAACGGAGCTACCCCCATCCGATCCGGTTTGCTAGAAGCCTCGCGAACATCGAGCCGCACTATGACCGAAAACAAAAAGCCCGTCCTCAGATTTGCGCCTTCGCCCACCGGATATCTGCATATCGGCGGCGCGCGCACCGCGCTCTTCAACTGGCTTTATGCGCGCCACACGGGGGGCGCGTTTCTGCTGCGCATCGAGGATACCGACCGGGCGCGCTCCACGCCCGAGGCGATTGCCGCGATATTGAACGGGCTCGAATGGCTCGGCCTCGATTGGGATGGCGAGCCGGTCTATCAGTTTTCGCGCGCGGCGCGCCATCGCGAGATCGCGGAAAAACTGCTGGCCGAAGGCAAGGCTTATCGCTGCTACGCCACGACCGAGGAGCTCGAGGACATGCGCGCGCGCCAGCGCGCCGATGGAAAGCCCATGCGCTATGACGGGCGCTGGCGCGATCGCGAGCCCGGCGCTGCCGAAGCGGGCAAGCCTTTCGTCGTGCGGCTGAAAGCGCCGCAAACCGGCGAGACCATCGTGCACGATGCCGTGCAGGGCGATGTGACTTACGCCAATGACCAGCTCGATGACATGGTGCTGCTGCGCTCCGACGGCACGCCCACTTATATGCTGGCCGTGGTGGTGGACGATTTCGATATGAACATCACCCATGTCGTGCGCGGCGACGATCATCTCAACAATGCCGCGCGGCAATTGCAGATCATCAACGCGCTTGGGTGGCCCGTGCCGGTTTACGGCCATGTGCCGCTGATCCATGGGCCCGACGGCGCCAAGCTTTCCAAGCGCCACGGCGCGCTCGCCGTCGAAGCCTATCGTGACATGGGTTATCTGCCCGAAGCGATGCGCAACTACCTGCTGCGCCTGGGCTGGAGCCACGGCAATGACGAGATCATTCCCACGGCGCAGGCCATCGAATGGTTCAATCTGGAGAATATCGGGCGAAGTGCGGCGCGCTTCGACATGAAGAAGCTCGACAGCCTGAACGGCCATTACATTCGCCAAAGCGATAACGCGGCGCTAGCGCAAGAATTGGCCGCATTCGTCGCGCGCATCGATCCCGCGCGCGCGCTCAATGCCAAGGCGATGTCGCGCCTTGCCGCCGCCATGCCGGGATTGAAGGAGCGTGCCAAGACGCTGGTGGAACTTTCCGCCGCTGCGGAGTTCCTCTTCACCGACGGCCCGCGCACGCTGGACGAACAGGCCGAGGAGATCCTTTCGCTGGAGGCGCGCGGCGTCCTTTCCCGTGTGGTGGCGGAGTTCGAAAAGTCCGATTGGACCGGCCCGGCGCTGGAGGAAAAGGCACGTGCCTTCGCAGATGCACACAAGCTCAAGCTCGGCCAGGTCGCGCAGCCGATTAGGGCCGCATTGACCGGAAAAACGACTTCTCCGCCCATCTTCGAGATGCTGGCGGTTCTGGGCCGCGAAGAATCTTTAAGCCGATTAATGGCTTACGCCGGGTAGGCCCCGCCTGCCGAAATAGCAGGCATTCGCAGAAAATGGTGACGGAATTAACTGAAATACGGTATTATTGCTGCAATGCAATATGACCGGAAGCCGGTGGGCCGGCTTGGATAAGGAGTGCCAAATGAGAGAGAGCAAAGCCAATCCCGCCGGCACAGCAACCCTGACCTATCACAACAAATCGTATGAGTTCCCCGTCTATGCGGGAACCGAAGGCCCCGACGTCATCGACATCCGCAAGCTTTATGGCGACATGGATGTCTTCACCTACGATCCCGGCTTCACCTCGACCGCGAGCTGCGAGAGCGACATCACCTTTATCGACGGCGACAAGGGCATTCTGCTCTATCGCGGCTATTCGATCGACGAGCTCGCCGCGCACTCGAATTTCCTGGAAGTCTGCTACCTGCTGCTTTACGGCGAGCTGCCCAACAAGAAGCAGATGCAGGAATTCTCCCACTCGATCACGCACCACACCATGGTGCATGAACAGCTGGCGACGTTCTTCCGCGGCTTTCGGCGCGACGCGCACCCGATGGCGGTGATGTGCGGCGTGGTGGGCGCGCTTTCGGCCTTCTATCACGACTCCACCGACATCAACGATCCGCGCCAGCGCGAGATCGCAAGCCACCGCCTGGTCGCGAAAATCCCCACCATCGCGGCGATGACGTTCAAATATCACATCGGCCAGCCCTTCATGTATCCGCTGAATTCTCTGGGCTACACGGAGAATTTCCTGCGCATGGCGTTCGCCGTGCCGGCCGACGAATACAAAGTGAATCCGGTGCTCGCCAAGGCGCTGGACACGATCTTCATTCTTCATGCCGATCACGAACAGAACGCTTCGACGTCCACCGTGCGGCTGGCTGGTTCGTCGGGCGCAAATCCGTTCGCCTGCATCGCGGCCGGCATTGCATGTTTGTGGGGGCCGGCGCATGGCGGCGCCAACGAGGCGGCGCTCAAGATGCTGGAAGAGATCGGCACGGTCGACCGCATTCCCGAGTTCGTGGCGCGCGCGAAAGACAAGAACGACTCCTTCCGCCTGATGGGCTTCGGCCATCGCGTCTACAAGAATTACGATCCGCGCGCCAAGGCGATGCAGGTGCAGTGCCATGCGGTGCTCGACGAACTGGGCGTGCATGACGATCCGTTGCTGAAAGTGGCGATGGAACTCGAGAAAATCGCGCTGCACGACGATTATTTCATCGAGAAGAAACTCTATCCGAATATCGATTTCTATTCGGGCATCACGCTCAAGGCGCTGGGCTTCCCCACCTCGATGTTCACGGTGCTGTTCGCGCTGGCGCGCACCGTGGGCTGGATCGCGCAGTGGAAGGAGATGCTGGAAGACCCGCATCAGAAGATCGGCCGTCCGCGCCAGCTTTATACCGGCTCCAAACGGCGCGATTACGTGCCGCTCGCCAAGCGCTGATTACGAACGCAGGCCCCCGCGCGCGAAATCCAGAAGCGCGCGGGCGGCGCGCAAGCTGGGCGCCTCCTCGTCCATGCCAAGCGCGTGAACGGCTTCGGCCAGATCCTTCATCTGCCGGTCGCGCGCCGCGGAATCGCGGAAGAGTTCCAGCAAGGCGGCAGCCAGCGCCTCCGGCCTGCATTTGTCCTGGATGAATTCGGGAACGGCTTCGCGATCCAGAATGATGTTCACCAGCGTTGCGAATTTCACGTCAATCAGCGGGCGCATCAGTCTGAAGGTCAGCCATCCGGCCTTGTAGGCCACCACCATCGGCGTGCCGGAAAGTGCAAGTTCGGTGGTGACGGTGCCAGATGCGGCGAGCGCCACATTGGCGGCATCGAAGGCGGCGAACCTGTCGTCATCGCCTTCCAGAATGTGAAGCGGCGTAGGCCAATTTTTCGTGCGCTCGCCTACGCGGGCGGCGACGTGATGCACCGTCGGCAGCACGCAGACGAGATCGGGGATTTCCTTTTTCAGCAGAGCCACGGCATCGCGAAACGGGTCCAGAAGAAAGCGGATTTCGTTGGTGCGGCTTCCGGGCAGAACCGCGAGCAAGGGCGCGTCCGCCGCAATGCCGAGGCGCGCCCGCAATTTGGCCCCGTTCTTCATGTGCTCCGCGCGCTCGATCACGGGATGGCCGACGAAAATCGAGCGCAGGCCATGGGCTTCGAAGAACGGCGCTTCGAATGGCAGCAGCGCGAGCACCAGGTCGAAATAGCTCGACATGGCGCGCGCGCGGTATTGCCGCGAAGCCCAAACCTGCGGAGCCACGTAATTCACCGTGCGGATCGACGGGTTCTTGCGTTTCAGGCGGCGCGCGATCTGGTGCGTGAAATCGGGACTGTCGATCAGCACCACCGCATCGGGCCGCGTTTCGAGTGCGTAATCGGAAGCCTGCCGCACGCGGCGGAAAATCGCGGGCAATTTCGGCACGACTTCGCGCAGGCCCATCACGGCGGTGTCGTTCAGCGGAAAAAGCGTTTGCAATCCTTGCGCCTCCATCGCGGGCCCGCCAACGCCCACGATGCGCACATTGTCTCCGGCAAGCGCGCGCAGGCCCGCCATCAACTCGGCGCCGAGTTGATCGCCGGAAGGCTCGCCGCACACGAGCATCAAGGTGAGCGGATTTGCGGGAAGGTTCGGCATGATCTATTCGGGATAGGCTTGCCGCGCGAAACCGTACACGAACATGCCGGCTTCGTCGGCGGCGGCGATGACGCCCGGCCGGTCGATGATGAGCGCCGCGCCCGCCTGCACGGCCACGCCCGCCAATCCGGCCGCGGCGATGTTCTTCACGGTGCGCACGCCGAGCACTGGAAGATCGGTCTTGCCGTCCTGCGTCGCTTTCGGCGCTTTCACCAGCACGCCTTCGGGCTTGCCCGGCGCCCCGCGCAGATTTTCCGGCAGCGTGCTCACGCGCGCGATCATGGCGTCGGTGCCTTCGGCCGCTTCGACCGCCAGCACCAGCCCGCCGCACACGGCCGCCGCCTGCCCGATATCGAGCTTGCCCAGCGCGCGCACGGTTTTGACGGCGAGCGCGATGTCGTCCATATCGTCCGTGGACGGAGCGATTTTTCCGAGCACGCCTTCCGGCGCAAGCAAGGACGGCGCAGCGCCGGCAACGCCGATGGCGCGCAAGCCCTCGCGCTCGAAAAGTTCGACAACGCTCCTCAGCAGCGCATCGTCGCCCTTGCGCGCGGCGGCGATGATGCGCGGCGCGACCAGCACGCCTTTGGCGTCGAGCTTGATGTCGGCAAAGCGCGGGCGCGCCACCTGCCCCAGCAATATCACCTCGGTGCAGCCGTGTTCTTTCAACAGGCGAAACGCACGGCCCGGCTCGCCCATCGATACCCATTCGTGCGGGAAGCGCTCGATCTCGGGGCCTGCGCTGCCGCGCAGCGCCAGAATGAAAATTTTGCGCCCTGCGTTCTGCGCCGCGTCCGCGACGGCGAGCGGCAACTCACCGCCGCCCGCAATGATGGCCAAGGCGCCGGCCATTATTCGTCGTCCGCAAGTTGGCCGCGGGCGCGCGCGGTGCAGACCGGGCGTTTGGCATCGGCCAGAATGAAGGCCACCACTTCCTGCACTTCAGGCATATCGGGCCAGGCATCGCGCGCGCGCTTGGCGCGATCGGCGATCGAGCCTTCGTCGCTCTGGAAAATCGCGCGATAGGCCGCGCGCATGGCATGGATGTTGGCGCGCGGCACGCCACGGCGTTTCAGTCCGATAAGATTGAGTCCCGCCACCTGCGCATGCGCGCCGAACGCGATGCCGTAAGGAATGAGATCTTCGTTCATTCCCGTCATGCCGCCGATGAAGGAAAACCGCCCGATGCGTCCGAATTGCTGAACGCAAGATAAGCCGCCCGCGATCACGCCCTCGCCCACTTCCACATGGCCTGCAATCGCCACGCTGTTGGCAAACGTCACGTCGTTGCCGATATGACTGTCATGACCGACATGCGAATTGGCCATGAAATAGCAGCGCTCGCCCACGGTCGTCACGCCGCCGCCCTTCTTGCTGCCGCGATTGAGGGTCACGCATTCGCGCAGCACGCAATCGGCGCCCACCGCCAGCCGCGTGCCGGACGCATCCACGTTGCGGATTTGCGCATCGCCGCCGAGGACGGCTTGCGGATGAACGATGGTGCGCGCGCCGATTTCCGCGCCGCCATGGATCACGACATGCGACAGAAGCCGCACGCCTTCGCCCAGCTTCGCGCCGCGTTCGACAATGCAGTAAGGGCCGATCTCCGCGCCTGCGCCTATGAGCGCGCCGTCCTCAATTATCGCTGTCGGATGGATCGGCATCGCCGTCTCCGCGGACCATGGCGCTGAATTCCGCTTCGGCGCACAATTTATCGCCAACAAAGGCTTCGCCCGCGAAGCGCCACACCGGGCCGCGGCGGCGGATCGCCTTGACCGGAAGGCGCAACAGATCGCCCGGCCGCACGGGATGGCGGAAGCGCGCTTTGTCCACGGTCATGAAATAGACCTGCGGAGGATGGGCGCGATCCGGATTGTCGGAATAAACAACGAGCGCGCCCGCCGTCTGCGCCATTGCTTCCACGATGAGCACGCCGGGCATCACCGCGTAATCGGGAAAATGGCCCGCGAAGTGCGGCTCGTTGAACGATACGGCCTTGTAGCCGGTCGCGCTCTCGCCCACGCGGATGTCGGTCAGCCGCTCGACAAACAAAAACGGGGCGCGATGCGGCAGAAGCTTCTTGAGCTGCTCCACATCCAGAACCACTTCGCTTGCCGCCGTCACGTCATCCATCGTCTTTTTTCTTGCGCTGTTTGGCCAAAATCGCCAGTGCGGCCGTCTCGCGCATCCATTGTCTCACTTCGCGCACCGGATAGCCGCCGTAATCCTTGCCGCCGTCATAGTCGCCGGGAGCGAGCCCCGCCCGTCCCGCAAATCGCGCGCCATCGCCCACACGCACATGGTCGGCGGCGCCAACCTGCCCGCCCATGATGACGAAATCGCCCAGCTCCACGCTGCCCGAAAGGCCGACCTGGCCCGCCAGGATGCAGTGCCGCCCGAGGCGGTCGTTGTGGCCAATCTGGACGAGATTATCAATCTTGGTGCCTTCGCCGATCACCGTGTCGCCCAGCGCGCCCCGGTCGATGGTCGAGCAGGCGCCGATTTCGACATGATCCTGCACGATGACGCGGCCAAGCTGGGGAACCTTGGTGTGGCCTGCCGCGCTCGAATTGAAGCCGAAGCCCGGCTGGCCGATCTGCGCGCCGGGCAGCACCAGAACATGGTCGCCCAGATAGGCGTGCGTGATGGAGGCATTGCTGCCGATCTCGCAATCGCGCCCGATGGCGACGCCGCGTCCGATCACCGTGTTCGGCCCGATGCGTGTGCGCGCGCCGATTTCGGCATGCGGACCGATGACGACGCCCGGCCCAAGCAAAACGCCCTCGCCAATGCTCGCGCTGGGATCGACGGGGGTCTGCTGCGACCACGCCAGAAGCCCGCTCTCGGGATAGAACAGCGCCGCCGCGGCCGCAAAGGCGAGTGCGGCGTCATCGCAGGCAATGGCGATAGTGCCTTGCGGAACGGTTTCGGGTTTCACCTTGGGCCCGACGAAGCAAAAGCCCGCATGCGATGCCGCCAATTCGCGCGAGGCTTTTCCGCCGCCCACGCAAAAGGCCAGATGCTCCGTGCCCGCGCCTTCCAGCGTTGCCAGATCGCGAATGCGCGCGCCACCGCCGGTGCCAGCGGGCAACTTCACGCCGGCACGCGAACAAATCTCCGCAAGCGTGAACGGCCCGCGGTTATCGTAGAAGCGTGGATCGGCCATTGAGTGTGCGCCCGGCGCCCGTGGAGAGAGCGCCGGCTCGCCCTATTGTCCTTGCTGTTGCTGCTGCTGCTGCGCTTCCAGCGCCTGCATGTAGCCCGGCGGCGGATCGGTCAGCGTCACTTTCACGGTCGGCATCTTCTGGTCGAGCCGCTGGATGGCGACGCGGGTGATGTCTACGTCCACCGTGCTGAACACGACCGCATTGCGGTCGAGCAGAAGATTGGCGCCGCGTTCGGCCATGATGCCCTGAAGGATCGGCCCGAGCGCGCCTTCGATCTGCTGGCGCGCTTTCAGGACGCCGCCCTGGATCTTGCCCTGGCGGTCCTCGATCTTCTTCTGGAACGCCTGCTGCTTGGCTTCGAAGGCCTGGATCTTCTGCTGCTTCACGTTCGGCGCAAGAATGGCGACCTGTTGCTGCAGCGTTTGATATTCCTGGCGCAGAGCATCGCTCTGGCCTTTGAATTCGCTTTCCATGGCCTGATTGTATTGCTTCACCTGGCGGACGATATCCTGCCCGACCTTGGAAGCGCGCAGAATCGCCGACTGGTCGATGACCAGGATTTTCGGTTGAGGCGCGCCCTGCGTTGCGGCCTGCCCGGGCTGCGCAGCCGCAGCCGGAGTTCCGGCATAAGAAAGCGTGGCGATAAAGGCCAGTCCGGTTGCCAGTTGAACCAGACGGTTGGTGATACGTGTTTTGCTCATGGAGTTAGAGTCCTGTCCCAGCGCTAAAGCGGATGATTTGCGACTTATCATAAGATTCTTTCACGAAAGGCAGCCCTATGTCGATCTCGACCGGTCCGAATGGTGACTTCCAGCCGATGGCGATACCGGCCGAGGCCCGTAATGCCATATTGTCCTTAACGCAACTGGTAGTCTTGTTGTTGGGATGAAGGCAAGAGGCCCCGCTGTCGATGTGGCCCAAAGTGCCGAAATCGGAGAACAATGAAGCGGTTATGCCATAGTCTTCGGGCAGGAAGTCCGGCAGCCGGACTTCCGCGGTCCCGATGGCATAGGCGTCTCCGCCCAGCGCGCTCTGGCCCCCGGCGTGAATGTCGCGGGGACCGATGCCGGCCTGGTTGAAGCCCCGGAACGTGTCGCCGCCTTTGAAGAAGCGCTCGTTCAGCCGGACGTGCTGGCCGTCGTAACCGTTAATGTAGCCCGCCGTCATGGAGAAGGTGCCGATCAGGTCGTCCCAGATGATGGGGTGGTGGACGCTGAACGCAGTCTCCGTGCGCAGATATTTGAGCGTGCCGCCGAAGCCGGCCAGATCCTGGCTGAAGCTGAACGTCATGCCGCGGGTCGGCCGGATGGGGTCGTCGAGGGTGTTGTAGCTGTAGGTATAGCCGAACGACGAGGTTTCGGCGGTACCGGCGGCGAACTGAACCTGTTCCGGCGCGCCGGCATAGGGCGTGATGTCGTCGATGCGGTAGGTATAGCGCAAGCCCACATTGCCGAATTCCGAAGTCGGGAAGCCGAAGCGCAAGCCCGCCGCTGTCGTGTTGCCCTGATAGGAAGCCTGATCGTAATTGGTCAGCACCTTGTAGAGATCGATGCCCGCGGCCAGCGGACGGTCGAGGAAATAGGGCTCGGTAAAGCTGAATTCGAATTCCTTGCTGACGCTGGAGACCGATGCGCTGAGGCGTAGCGCCTGACCGCGGCCGAAGAGATTGCTTTCGGTGTAGCTGAACTGGCCGACGAAGGAGCTGGTCGAGGAATATCCCGCGCCCAGCGACAACTGGCCGGTCGATTGCTCGGTGACGTTCACGTTCAGCACCGTGCGGTCGGGCTGAGAGCCGGGCGCGGTCTTGATATCGACATCCTTGAAAAAGCCCAGCGCCTTGATGCGCGTCTTGGAGCGGTCCACCAGCACGCGGTTGAAGGCGTCGCCTTCCACGAGGCGGAACTGGCGGCGGATCACTTTATCCAGCGTGCGCGTATTGCCGATGATATTGATCTTCTCGATGTAGACGCGCGGGCCCTGATCGATATTGAAGATGACGTCGATCGTGCGCGTGTCGCGGTCGCGCGCGATGCGCGGATGCACTTCGGCAAAGGCATAGCCCTTGGTGCCGGCCGCGGCGGTGAGCGCGTCGATGGATTTGTCGATCAGGGAGGCATCGTAGGTCTGGCCGTCGTGGATCGGAACCATCGTGCGCAGTGTGGCGGTATCGAGTTCCTTGATCTTGGAATCGATCTTCACCTTGCTGAATTTGTAGAGATCGCCTTCGTCGACCGTGAAGGTGATGTAGAAATTGCGCCGGTCGGGCGTCAGTTCGGCCACCGCCGAGACCACGCGGAAATCCGCATAGCCGTGGGTGAGATAGAAGCGGCGGAGCTGTTCGCGGTCGAAGGTGAGCCGGTCGGGATCGTAATTGTCGTTCGAGGAGAGGAATTTCCACCAATCGCTTTCCTCGGTGGCGATCTGCTCGCGCAGCGTATCGTCGTCGAAGACGTGATTGCCGATGAAGGAGATGCGCGCGACGCCCGTGGTCGGGCCTTCGTTGATCGAGAAGATCAGATCGACGCGGTTCTGCGGGCGCTGGATGATCTCGGGATCGACAGTGGCGGCGAATTTGCCGTTGCGCCGGTAGAGCTCGATGATGCGCTGCACGTCGGACTGCACCTTGGCGCGCGTGAAGACCTCGCGCGGCTTGAGCTGCACTTCCTTGGTGAGATCCTTTTCGGAGACCTTGGAATTTCCCTCGAACACGATCTGGTTGATGATCGGATTCTCGACGACGTTCACCGTCAGCGTCGAGCCGTCCCAGTTCATCTTCACGTCGGCGAAGAGGCCGGTCGCGAACAGCGTCTTGAGCGAAAGATCGACGACCTGCGGATCGTAAGGCTGGCCTTCATGGATCGCCATGTAGGAGAGAACCGTGGCGGGCTCGATGCGCTGGGTTCCATGCACGGCGACGCGTTGCACGATCGGGCCGGGCGCAGGCTGCTGCTGATCCGGGCTTGCCGTGGATTGCGCCTCGGGCTGCGATTGGGGATGAAAATCCTTGGCCTGCGCGAACGCGGCCGATGGCGCCGCCGCCATAAGCGCGCACGCGGCAGACAGGACCGCGCGGCGATGGCGGGCGAAAAGGAGGGCGATCAATCTCATTCGCTCTTCTCTGGCGCTCGTCTTTCGGGGCTTGCGCAGCAAGGGCTCTCGGGCCCCTTCAACGCACTGCACACTGCTTCAGAAAAGGTTCAGCCGAAGGAGGTCATTCCAGGTCGCCAAAACCATTAACCCAACCATGACCGCCAGCCCCAACCGAAAACCTACGTCCTGAGCCCGCGCGCCTAGCGGCCGGCCCATGATCGCCTCGCATGCATAATACAGAAGGTGGCCTCCGTCGAGGATCGGAACGGGAAAAAGGTTGACAAGACCAATGCTTACAGAAATGAGAGCTGCCAGATTGATTAGCTCAATAATCCCGATGGAAGCTACCTGCTTGGAGACCTTGGCGATGCCCAAGGGGCCGCTCAACTGGCTCGCATCCTGCTGGCCTATGACCATACGCCACAGGTAGGTCATGGTGCTGTCGACGATATCCCAGGTGCGGATCGTCGCTTCCTTAACGGCCCCGGCAATGCCGTAACGCACGAGCTGGACTTCACTTTTGTCAAGATTGTTGACGATACCCAGCACACCCACGCGTTGAACGTCGCCGAAACCCGTCTTCACTTCGAGGAGCTGCGGCACAGCATGAAGCGTAAGTAATTTTCTATGGCGCTCCACGACGATCGCCAGATCGCGCCCCGCGCTCATTGTGACGATGCTTTGCAGATCGGAGAATTCGTTAATGGCGGCGCCGTCGGCGCGCTTGATGATGTCGCCCGGCTCGATGCCGGCCGCCGCGGCGGCGCTATGCGGCTGCACCTGATCGACGCGCGGAATGACGATCTCGCGGCCGAAGGTGGCGAACGTCGCCGCAAAAATCAAAATCGCCAGAACGAAATTCGCAAACGGCCCCGCGACGACAACCGCCGCGCGCTGCCACAGCGGCTTCATCAGGAAGGCATGGCTGCGCTCTTCGGGCGGCAATTGGCGCACGAATTCTTCATCGGGCCTGCTCGACGCATCGGCATCGCCCAGAAACTTCACATAGCCGCCGAGCGGTATCCACGAAATCTTCCACTGCGTGCCGCGCTTGTCCTTCCACGACACGATGGCCGGACCGAAGCCGATCGAGAACGTCTCGACGCCCACGCCGCAGGCGCGCGCGACGGAAAAATGTCCGAGCTCGTGGAAGAACACCACAAGCGTGATGACGAATGCGAAGGCGGGCAGACCCAGCGGTATCCATTCGATGAGATCGCGAAGCGCTTCCAAAATTTCACTCCCGGTTTTGTTTATACCGCCCGTTCAGGCGGCGTTGCGGCAGAAGCCCGATGCCAGTTCGCGCGCGCGCGCATCGGCTTCCAGAACGGAATCGAGATCGGCTGCCACGGCGTATTCCTTCCCCTCGGCGGCAAGCGTTTCTTCGACCACGCGCGGTATGTCGAGAAACCCGATCCTGCGGCCGAGAAACGCCCCGACCGCGACCTCGTTTGCGGCGTTCAGGATGGTAGGCGCGAGCCCCCCTGTGCGCAAGCAAGCCTCGGCCAAGCCCAAGCAGGGAAACCGCGCAGAATCAGGATTTTCGAACGTCAGTTGCCCCAAAGCCGCAAGATCGAGCCGGTGTGACGGCGATTTCATGCGCTCCGGCCACGCCAGCGCATGCGCGATGGGCGTGCGCATGTCCGGCGCGGAAAGGTGGGCGAGCGTCGAGCCGTCCTCATAGGTCACAAGGCAATGGACCACCGATTGCGGATGCACGATCACGGCGAGCCGCTCCGGCGGGATTGCAAAAAGATAATGCGCTTCGATCAGTTCGAGGCCCTTGTTCATGAGCGTCGCGCTGTCGACCGATATCTTCGCGCCCATCGACCAGTTGGGATGGGCAACCGCCTGCTCCGGCGTGGCGGACGCCATGCGCTCGCGCGGCCATTCGCGGAACGGTCCGCCGGATGCGGTGATGGTGAGTTTCTCGATCGCCGCGCCGCGATTGCAATCGAGGATCTGGAACGCGGCATTGTGTTCGGAGTCGACGGGAATGACATGCGCGCCGGACGCCTCCTGCGCGCGGCGGAATATATCGCCTGCAGCGACCACGCATTCCTTGTTGGCGAGCGCGATGGTGGCGCCGCGCTTGACCGCTTCGAGCGCGGGCGCGAGCCCCGCCGCGCCGACAATGGACACCATAACCACATCGGATGGGCGCGTGGCAGCCGCGATCACCGCGTTACGTCCCGCAGCGACTTCGACGTTCGTGCCGGCGAGCAATTCCTTCAATTGCGCATAGCGCGTTTCATCGCCGATCACGGCAAGGCGGGGATGGAATTGCCTCGCCTGCTTCGCCAGCGTCTCGACATTGTTCTGCGCGGTCAGCGCCTCGATGGGAAAAGCGTGCGCGCCATAGATTTTCCGCGCATGCGCCACAACATCGAGCGTGGAAATGCCCACCGACCCCGTGCTGCCGAGAACCGTCAGCCGCTTGAAAATGCTTTGCGGCGCGACGTTCACGGGTTCACTCCCAGAAGCGGATTGAAACCCAGCGCCATTACGGCGAGCGCGCAAACGGGCGCGGCCAGTATGATCGAGTCGATGCGGTCCAGCACGCCGCCGTGACCCGGTATCAAATTGCCGGAATTCTTGCGGCCCACGCGCCGCTTGACCCAGGATTCGAAAAGATCGCCGGCATGCGCGGCGAGGCTTACGCCCAAACCGAACAATCCGCCGCGCACAACATCGCCGCCCAGTGCGGCCACAATCGCGGCTCCCACAATGATGGCGCAAACAATTCCGCCGATCAGCCCCGCCCATGTCTTGTTGGGCGACAGCACGGGCACGAGCTTCGGCCCGCCCACGAGATTGCCGATGACAAGCGCGCCCGTATCGGTTGCCCACACGCAGGCGAACAGCATCACCACCAGCCAGAACGCGTGCGGAGCGCTCATCCGCAGCATCACCACCGACACCGACGAAATCCCAAGATAGAGAACGCCGAAGCCCTGCCAGGCGGGTTCTTCGCGGCGCAGCGTGGCGAGCGAGAAATTCGCAATCGTTCCGCCCATCAGCATTGCCCAGGGAAAGGTGCCGGGCGCGCGGATCGCCCCGCAGGCAGCGACGAGCGCCGTGGCGAGCGTAAGGATGGTCACGGCCATATAGGGCGCGAAATTGGCCGTGAACATGCGGTGCCATTCGCGCGCCGCAGCCGCCACGGCAACTGCAATCAACATTGCGAACCACACGCCGCCGCCGTATGCCGCCGCAACCGTGGCGCCCGCCAGCAGCACGCCGAACACAGGCCGCGTCACCCAATCGAGCGCGACGGAATGCTTGGGCGCTGCGTGCGCCGTGTCGCGCGCCTCGCTCAAGCGACGGCTTCCGGCGCGACCGATCCGAACCGGCGCTCGCGCTGCGCGAAGGCGTCGAGCGCGTCGAGGAATTGCTTGCGCGAGAAATCCGGCCACAGCGTGTCGACAAACACGAGCTCCGCATAGGCCGATTGCCAGAGCAGGAAATTGGAAAGCCGCCGCTCGCCGGATGTGCGGATGACGAGATCGGGATCGGGAATGCCGGCCGTCAGCAGATGTTTGGCAAAGAATTCCGGCGTGATGTCTTTCGGATCGAGTTCGCCTTTGGCTGCGGCCATCGCCATGTCGCGGGCGGCGGCGGCGATTTCCTCCTGCGAGCCGTAATCGAAGGCGAAGGTGAGCGTGAGGCCGGTGTTGTTGGCGGTGCGCCGCTCACCCTCCTCGATCATGGCGCGGATATCGCCGTCCACCCGGGCGCGGCTCCCGATAATCCGTATGCGGACGTTGCGGGCGGCAAGCTCATCGATGTCGTCGTGGAAATAGGAGCGGAACAGCCCCATCAGATGACTGACTTCGGTGGGCGGGCGCTTCCAGTTCTCGGAAGAGAAGGCATAGAGCGTCAGATATTCGAGGCCGATCTCGGACGCCGCCCGCACGGTCTGGCGCACCGCGCCCACGCCCGCGACATGGCCGGCTGCCCGCGGCAGATGGCGCGCTCTCGCCCAGCGGCCGTTACCATCCATGATGATCGCGACATGGCGGGGCAAGTTCGCCTTCGCCGGGTCCATCGCCGTCCTCCGATCAGACCTGCATGATCTCCTGCTCTTTGGCATGGAGCGCGCCATCAATGTCCTTGATATGCGCATCGGTCAATTTTTGCAGTTCGTCCCCTAATTTATGGTGCTCGTCCTGGCCGATCTTGTGGTCCTTTTCGAGCTTTTTGAGGACCTCCATCCCGTCGCGGCGCACATTGCGCACGGCGACCCGGGCATGCTCGGCATATTTGGAGGCGAGTTTCGCCAGTTCCTTGCGGCGTTCCTCATTCAGTTCGGGGATGGGGATGCGGATCAGCTGGCCGTCGGGCTGGGGGTTGAGGCCGAGGCCCGCATCGCGGATGGCCTTGTCCACGGATTTGACCAGGCTTTTATCCCACACCTGAACCGTCAAAAGCCGGGGCTCCGGCGCCGACACCGTACCCACCTGATTGATCGGCATGGGGCTGCCATAGGCATCGACCACCACCGGATCGAGCAGGCCGGGGCTGGCGCGGCCGGTGCGAAGCCCTGCGAATTCCGTCTTGAGGGTGGCGACCGCCCCGTTCATGCGGCGGTTCATTTCGTCCTTGCTGTAGGTCTCGGCCATGAAATCCTCCCGGCTAGCCCCGCTCTTCGATGATCGTCGAGCGGCCCTGCCCCTTAAGCACCGCGCTCAGGGCGCCTCGATCATGGATCGAGAACACGATGATCGGAATGCGATTCTCGCGGCTTAAGCTTATCGCGGACGCATCCATTACCTGAAGATCGCGGGCCAAGACCTCGTGATAGCTGAGCGAATCGTAGCGGGTGGCGTCTTTCACCTTTTTGGGGTCGGCGCTGTAGACACCGTCCACTTGGGTGCCCTTGAGCATGGCGTCGCAGTTCATTTCGGCCGCGCGCAAGGCCGCCGCCGTATCCGTCGTGAAGAAGGGATTGCCCGTGCCGGCCGCGAAGATCACCACCCGCCCCTTTTCCATGTGGCGGATGGCGCGCCTGCGGATATAGGGCTCGCACACGGTCGTCATCGGGATGGCCGATTGCACGCGGGTGGGAAGGCCCATGCGCTCGAGGATCGCCTGCATGGCGAGCGCGTTCATCACCGTCGCCAGCATGCCCATGTAATCGGCGCTGGCGCGGTCGATGCCGTTGGCGGCACCCGCAAGCCCGCGGAAGATGTTGCCCCCACCGACGACGAGGCACACTTGCGTGCCCGCTTCGACGGCATCCTTCACATCGGCTGCGATGCGTTCGACGGTGGGAAGATCGAGACCATAGGCTAAAGCGCCCATCAAAGCCTCGCCGGAGATTTTCAGGAGAACCCGGCGATATTTCGGCGCTTGAGCCATGCCTTTCCTCCGGTCCGGCCTGTTATTGGCCGGACAGATTCTTCACTTCATCGGCGAAATCGCCGGTTTGCTTTTCGATGCCCTCGCCCACCTGGAAGCGCACGAAGCCTTCGATCTCGATGGGTGCACCGAAATCCTTCGACGCTTTCTCGATGACTTTCGCGACGGGCGTCTCGCCGTCGATCACGAAGATCTGCGACATGAGCACGGACTCTTCGTAGAACTTCCGCATCCGGCCATCGACCATCTTCTCGATGATGTTTTCCGGCTTGCCCGATGCGCGCGCCTGATCGGCATAGATGGCGCGTTCGCGATCGAGCACGTCTTTCGAAAGATGCTCTGGCGTCAGCGCCAGCGGCGAAGTCGCGGCGATATGCATCGCGATCTGCTTGCCGAGTGCCGTGAGCTTCGCCGCATCGGCGGTGGATTTCAGCGCCACCAGCACACCGATCTTGCCGAGCTCGGCGGCGGCGGCATTGTGGACATAGCTCGCCACCACGCCCGGCGAAACGGCCAGCGCAATGGCGCGGCGCACGCTCATATTCTCGCCGATCTTGGCGACCAATTCCTTCAGCACGGAATCCACCGTGCCGCCGTCCATCTTCCTGGCGAGCAGCTTTTCGACATCGCCTTCGGCTTCGAGCGCCAGCATCGCCGCGCTCTTGACGAAATCCTTGAACTGGTCGTTGCGCGCCACGAAATCGGTTTCGGAATTGACTTCCACCAGCGCGCCCGCGCCCGGCATGGCGGCGATGCCGATCAAGCCTTCGGCGGCGACGCGGCCGGCTTTCTTCGCGGCTTTCGACAGGCCCTTCTTGCGCAGCCAGTCGATCGCCGCTTCCATGTCGCCATTGGTCTCGGCCAGTGCGGCCTTGCAATCCATCATGCCTGCGCCGGTCTTGTCGCGCAGGTCTTTCACCATGCTCGCGGTGACATTTGACATAGGTGACTCCGTTCAGGCTGGCGCAGCGGCGGCTTCGGCGGATTGCTCGGGCGGCGGCACTGCGGCGGGCGCTTCGGCCTCGCCGAGATCGGCGCCGGCGGCCTGCTGGCTTTGCGAAATGCCGTCGATGATCGCGCGCGCGGCGAGATCGCAATAAAGCGCGAGCGCACGCGCCGCATCGTCATTGCCCGGGATCGGATAGGCGATGCCGTCGGGATCCGAATTGGAATCGAGGATGGCCGTAACGGGAATGCCGAGCTTGCGCGCTTCGGCAACCGCGATCTGCTCCTTGTTCGTGTCGATCACGAACAGCATGTTCGGCAGCCCGCCCATTTCCTTGATGCCGCCCAGCGAACGCTCGAGCTTGTCCTGCTCGCGCAAGAGGCCAAGCAATTCCTTCTTCGTGAAGCCGGAGCTTGCATGCGAACCCAGCGTCTCCTCCAGCGAGCGCAGCCGCTTGATGGAATTGGAGATCGTCTGCCAGTTGGTCAGCGTGCCGCCGAGCCAGCGGTGGTTCACATAATACTGCGCGCAGCGCTTGGCCGCGGCCGCGACGGGCTCGGAGGCCTGCCGCTTGGTTCCCACGAACAGGATGCGCCCGCCGCCCGCCGCCACGTCGCGCAGCGCCACAAGGGCCTGATGCAGAAGCGGCACCGTCTGGGTCAGATCGATGATGTGGATGTCGTTGCGCGAGCCATAGATGTAAGGCGCCATTTTGGGGTTCCAGCGCTGGGTGCGATGGCCGAAATGGGCCCCCGCCTCGAGCAGCTGGCGCATGGAAAAATCAGGCAAAGCCATTGGAACACTTCTCCTTTTCCGGTTCTGGCCTGACGCGAGGGATGTGACCCTTTCGGGCACCGGACGGGGACGGGGCAACTCACCCCATGAACCCACCCTGCGCGTGTGGAATGGCAGGGGTTATAGGCAGGGGACAGCGCGGGCGCAAGCCGGTCAGATCGACTCCACCATGGCGACGCCCGGCAGCGATTTGATCGCGCCCTTGAGCGCGGCCGTCACATTCTGGCGCTGCGGCAGCTTGATCTCCACTTCCTGCCCGCCGCTTCCCGGCACGACGACCGCAATCAAGCCCTTGCCGGGCAGGCGCAGTTCGGCCGCGATGGCGTTCAAGGGCCGCGTGTCTTCGAGATAGATGCGAAGCCCCTCGCCTGCCTGCGCGGCGGCTTTTTCCAGATCGGTGAGGGAGATCGCGCGCAGTTTCAGCTCGTCGCCTTCCCAGGTCGCGGTCGCCTTCAGCAGCACCGATTTGCCGGCTTCCAATAAAGGACGCGAGGCCGTGAGCACTTCGGGGAAGAACATCGCCTCGAACATGCCGGTGGGATCGGAGAAGGAGACGAAGGCGTAATTCTGGTCGTTGCGCCCGCGCCGCTCCGATTTGCGGATGATCGTTCCGGCGAGTACCGCCTGGAATGACGTGCGCCGGTCTTCCAGCACCTGCGCGAAAGTGAGCGCCTGAAGCCGGTTGAGCGCAGTCTTGTAATTGTCGAGCGGATGGCCGGAGAGATAAAAACCGATCGCCGCGAATTCCTCGCTCAATCGCTCATGCGCCAGCCAGTCATCGACCTGCGCCAGACGCAGATCGTTGCCGTCGCTCGCCGCTTCGCCGAAGAGCGTGGATTGCCCTGTTTCGCGTTCGCGCGCGGTGCGCGCCGCATCGTTCAGCACGGCGTCGGCGGATTCCACCAATTGACGCCGGTTGGGCGACAGCGCATCGAACGCGCCCGCGCGCACAAGGCTTTCGAACGCGCGCTTGTTGACGAGTTTCGGGTCCACGCGCCGGGCGAAATCGGAGATCGAGCGGAACGGGCCATCCGCTGCGCGCAACGCCGCCACATGCTCCATCGCCTGCTTGCCCACGCCTTTCACGGCCGCGAGCGCGTAATAGACGACGCCCGCTTCGCTGTCGCAGGCGAACGCCGCTTCGGAACGGTTGATGTCCGGCGGCGAAACTTTCACGCCGAGGCGTTGCGCCTCCTGCCGGAAGATATTCAGCCGGTCGGTGTTGCCGATATCGAGCGTCATCGAGGCGGCCAAGAATTCCACCGGATAATTGGCCTTCAGATACGCCGTCTGGAATGCCACCTGCGCATATGCCGCGGCATGGCCCTTGTTGAAGCCATAGCCCGCGAATTTCGCGGCCTGCTCGAAAATCTGCTCGGCGACAAACGGCAGGATGCCTTTCTCGCCCGCGCCCTTGATGAAGGTTTCGCGGTGCTTGGCCATTTCGGACGGGATCTTCTTGCCCATGGCGCGGCGCAGGAGATCGGCCTGCCCCATCGTGTAGCCGCCGAGCTCGCGCGCGATGCGCATGACGTCTTCCTGATACGTCATCACCCCGAAGGTTTCTTTCAGGATCGGCTCGAGAAGCGGATGCAGATATTCCGGCGCCTCGCGGCCGCGCTTGCAGGCGACATATTTGGGAATCGAATCCATCGGGCCGGGGCGGTAGAGCGCCACCAGCGCCACCAGATCGTTGATGTGATCGGGCTTCATCTTGCGCAACAGATCGCGCATGCCCGCGCCTTCCATCTGGAACACGCCCACGCTTTCGCCGCGCGACAGCATCTCGAAAGTACGCTCGTCGTTGAAATCGATGCTTTGCGTGTGGAGCACAATGCCACGTTTTTTCAAAAGCTCTTCGGCTTTCGCAATGACGGTGAGCGTTTTCAGGCCCAGAAAATCGAATTTCACGAGGCCAGATTTTTCGGCGTCCTCGTAATCGAATTGCGTCACCGGCATTTCGGAGCGCGGATCGCGATAGAGCGGCACGATCTCGTCGAGCGGGCGGTCGCCGATCACGACACCCGCGGGATGGGTGGAAGCGTGGCGGTAAAGCCCTTCGATCTTGCGCACGATGGCGAATAATTGTTCGGCCAGCGGTTCCTGCTCGGCAATGTTTTGCAGCCGCGGCTCGCTTTCGATGGCGTCGTCGAGCGAAATGGGTTTGCCCGGCGGATTGGGAATGAGCTTGGCGATGCGATCCACGAGCCCGAGCGGCATTTGCAGCACGCGGCCCGTATCGCGCACGGCCGCGCGCGCCTGCAGCGATCCCAGCGCGATGATATGCGCCACGCGGTCGGCGCCATATTTGTGCTGCACATAGCGCACCACTTCGTCGCGCCGCTCCTGACAGAAATCGATATCGAAATCCGGCATCGAAATGCGTTCGGGATTGAGGAAACGCTCGAACAGCAAGCCGAAGCGGATGGGATCGAGGTTGGTGATATCGAGCGCCCAGGCCACCAGCGAGGTTGCGCCCGAGCCGCGCACGCCGACGGGAATGCCGTGCGTGCGCGTCCATTTCATGAAATCGGAAACGATCAGGAAATAGCCGGCAAAATCCATACGCGTGATGACGCCGAGCTCGAATTCCAGCCGGTCGCGATAGACTTTCTCGTCGGCATAAAGCCCGTTCTCTTTCAGCCGCCGCGTGAGGCCTTCCGCGGCCTGCGCGCGCAATTCAGCCTCCGGCGATAGCCCGGATTCCGGCACGAATTGCGGCAGGATCGGATCGCGCTTCTTGGGCCGGAAGGCGCAGCGTCGCGCGATCTCGATCGTGTTTTCGATGGCTTCGGGCAGATCGGCGAATTGTACCGCCATCTCCTCCGCCGTCTTGAAACGGTGTTCGCGCGTCAGCCTGCGCCGGTCCTGCTGCGACACGAAGGTGCCGTCGGCGATACAGAGCAGCGCATCATGAGCCTCATACATATCCGCCGCGCCGAAATGCACATCATTGGTCGCGACCAGCGGGATGCTCTTCGTGTAGGCCAGATCGATCAGCGCATCTTCCGCCGCGCGTTCTTCGGCCAAACCGTGGCGCTGCAATTCGATATAAAGCCGGTCGCCGAAAATCGCGGAAAGTTTGCCGAGCGCTTCTTCGGCCGCTTCGGGCTGTCCTTCGACAATCAACCGGTTCAGCGGGCCGCCTGGTCCGCCGGTGAGCGCGATCAATCCTTCCGCATAGGCGGCAAGTTTATCGGCCTTCACATGCGGATAATCGCCGGGTTCGGCGCTGAGATAAGCCGCACTCAGAAGCTTGGAAAGATTGCGGTAGCCGAGATCGTTCTGCACCAGAAGCGCAATCGCGGGCGGCTTCTCCTGACGCACCATGCCGGTGGCCGGCGCCGCCTCATCCAGCTCCACCGACAGCAGGCATCCCACAATCGGCTGCACGCCCGCCTTCGCCAGCGTCTCGCTGATCTCGAACACGCCGAAGAGATTGTTGACGTCGGTGACGGCGACCGCCGGCATCGCGGCATCGCGCGCCAGTTCTGCCAATTCTTTGGGCCGAATCGCGCCCTCGAGCAGCGAATAGGCGCTCTTGACCCTTAAGTGAACGAATGAGGCTGGTTCGGCCATCGGCGGCTCAATTCGGATTCCATTTCCAGTATCGGGCTTGCGCGCGCCCGTGCGAGCGCTGCCTCGCGCTATCCACAGCTACACGGCCGCGATCACGGCCTGCGCCACCTCCGCCAGCACGAAAGAGCCCGCGATGAAGGCCAGGAGCCCCATGCCCGCCGCCGCATCCTTGATCCACGCCGTCATATCCGCCTCCGTTTTCAGGGAGGCCGACTATATGTTCTCAATTCGTTCTGTCAAGAACGAATCGTGAATAAATCCGGCTTGCCGCCCTCCCCGGCCCCCGGCCATTCTGGCCAGCCTTTCCGGAGCCGCCCATGACCAAGCCGCTCGTGACGATGTGGTCCATCGCCGCCCTCGAATATGCGGGCCGTGCGCTGCCGCAGCTGCAGGCGCGGCTGCTCGGCGAATTGCGCGTGGCGGCGGATGGCGCGCAAGGCTGGTTCGCCCATGTGCTCGAAACGGGCGACGGCGACACCGTGCTCTTTTGCAAGGCGCGCGAGGAAGACGGCATCGGCTGGCTTATCGTTGTGCAGCTCGGCACGGTTCAACGCATCGAGGCAAAGCCCGGCGAAGAGCCCTTCATGGGCTCAAAGCTGAAAGTGCCGAGCGCCATCGACTCCGAAGACAACAAGAGTTTCAGGCAGGTGGGCGGTCCTTAAAGCCGGGCGGCCGCTCCACGAGATGACCGTCGTCCAGCACAAGCGCCCGATCCATTTTGGCGGCGAGTTGCAGATTGTGCGTGGCGACGAGCGCAGCAAGACCTTCAGACCGCACCAGCTTCACCAGCGCATCGAACACTTCGCCCGATGTGTGCGGATCGAGATTGCCGGTGGGTTCGTCGGCCAGCAGCACCTGCGGATGATTGGCAAGCGCGCGCGCAATCGCCACGCGCTGCTGCTCGCCGCCGGAAAGCTGCGCGGGGCGATGGTTCAACCGCCCGGCCAATCCCATCTGCATCAGAAGACGCGTGGCCTCTGCCTTCGCCGCTTCGCGCCGTTTGCCCGCGATCAATTGCGGCAGCATGACGTTTTCGAGCGCGGAAAATTCCGGCAAGAGATGATGGGCCTGATAAACGAAGCCCATGGTTTCGCGGCGGATGCGCGTGCGTTCACCGTCGGGCAATTTGGATGCGGCCGACGCGCCGATGAAAACCTCGCCGCCGCTCGGCGCTTCGAGCAGGCCCGCCATGTGCAGCAGCGACGATTTTCCCGCGCCGCTCGGCCCCACCAGCGCCACGATCTCGCCGGGCTTGAGCGTGAGGCTGACATTCTCGAATACGTCGAGCACGATATCGCCCTGCACGAATTTGCGCGCGACGGAAACAAGACGGAGCGCGTCATTCATAGCGCAGCGCCTCCACCGGATCGAGCCGCGCCGCGCGCCACGAAGGATAAAGCGTGGCAAGGAACGACAAGCCCAATGCCATCAGAACGACAGCCGTCACTTCGCGCGGATTCATTTCGGCCGGCATGCGGCTCAAGAAATAGATTTCGGGATTGAACAGCGTCGTGCCGGTGAGCGAAGACAAGAACTGGCGGATTTCCTCGATGTTGGCGCAGAACACCACGCCGATGAGGAGACCCAATATCGTTCCGATCACGCCGATGCTGGCGCCGGAGATAAAGAACACGCGCATCACCGCGCCGCGCGTCGCGCCCATCGTGCGCAGGATTGCGATGTCGCCGCCTTTATCTTTCACCAGCATGATGAGGCCCGACACGATATTGAGCGCAGCCACGAGAATAATCAGCGTCAGGATCAGGAACATCACATTGCGCTCGACTTGCAGCGCGCCGAACAGGCTGGAGTTCATATCCTCCCATGTCAGCACGCGGCTGAGCGGGCCGGCCGCTTTGGCGATGGGACCGATCATGGACTCGATGGCGTCGGGATTGCGCACCATCACTTCGATGCCGCTGACCGAGCCTTCCATGTTGAAATAAAGTTGTGCCTCGTCCAGCGGCATGAAGATGAAAGTCTGGTCGTATTCGCTCATGCCGATGCGGAAGGTGCCCGCGACGGTGTAGGTCTTCACGCGCGGCGTTGTACCGAAGGGCGTGATGTTTCCCTTGGGCGCGATCAGCGTGATGGTCATGCCGGGCGCGAGGCGCAATTTGTCGGCCAGCCGCGCGCCGATGATGACGGAATCGCCGCCTTCGTAGCGCGCGAGCGCCCCGGGCGAGAGCGTGCTCGAAACCGTGGTGAGCGAATTGAGATCGGCTTTGCGCATGCCGCGCACGATCACGCCGGCGGAGAGATTGTCCGACGTCGCCATCACCTGCCCGTCGATGATGGGCGCTGCCCGCGTCACACCCGGCACGGCGCGAATGCGCGCGGTTGCGGCGTCGAATTGCGTGAAATCGCCCTCGAAAGTCTGCACGACCGCGTGGCCGTTCAACCCCAGAATGCGCGAGAGCAATTCGTGGCGGAAACCGTTCATCACGCTCATGACGATGATGAGGGTTGCCACGCCCAGCGCGATGCCGATCAGCGAAAAGCCGGAAATGACGGAGATAAAACCTTCCTTCCGCCGCGCACGCAAATAGCGCAGCGCGATCATCCATTCGAAGGCGGCGAACGGGCGGGTTGCAGCGGCCATTAGGCTGCGCGCGCTTCTTCGCGTCGATCCTTGACAAGTATCAGCTTGAATCCCAAGGCGCGCGTGATTTTCAGAATTGTTTCCAGCTTCGGATTTCCGTCTTCGGAAAGCGCCTTATAGAGACTTTCCCGTCCGAGGCCGGCCTTCTTCGCCACCTTTGCCATTCCCTTCGAACGGGCGATGTCGCCGAGAACCGAAAGAATGATCGCCGGATCGCCTTCTTCAAGCGCGGCATCGAAATAGGCGCGTCTATCCTCGTCGGTTTTCAGATAGCGCGCAGGATCCCATTTGTAGGTCTTGAGTTTCTTCTTCGCTGCCGCCATCTGCTCACTCCGTTTCTCTTGATGCCAGTTCGCGCGCTTCAAGAATGTCGCGCTTTTGGCTTCCCTTATCTCCACCTGCGAGAAGCAAGATCACCTTCGTGTCTTTCCATGTGAAGTAAATCCTATAGCCGGGACCATAATGAACCCGTAATTCCGAAACACCGGCGCCGACAGATCTGAAATCTCCCAAGCTACCGGCACGTACGCGACGAATCCTGATGGCGATCAGGCGTTGGGCTTCGCGATCTTTAAGCCTGTCGAGCCAACGGCGGAACACCCCGGTTTCGCGAACTTCAATCATGGCGATTGTATCCTACGGGATACATCCGGTCAACCCGCCAACCTGCTCACCGCCGCCTCAAGGCTCATCTCCTCCTTCGCCCCCGTCATGCGGTTCTTGATTTCGGCCAGGCCTTTTTCGAGACCGCGCGGGCCGATGACCAATTGATAAGGAATGCCGATCAAATCCATGGTGGCGAATTTGGCGCCGGGGCGTTCGGCCGTGTCGTCGTAGAACACATCCTTTCCGGCCCGGGTCAGTTTCGCGTAGAGGTCCTCGCAGGCCGCATCCACTTTCGCATCGCCGGCTTTCAAATTCACCAGCGCAATATCGAACGGCGCCACGGGCTCGGGCCATTTGATGCCGGCATCGTCGTGGCTCGCCTCGATGATGGCGCCGACCAGCCGCGACACGCCCACGCCGTAGGAACCGCCGTGGATCGGCACATCCTTGCCGTCCGGGCCGGTGACCGTCGCCTTCATCGGCACGGAATATTTGGTGCCGAAGTAAAAGATTTGTCCCACTTCGATGCCGCGCGCGGAAAGGCGTTTCTCCGGCGGCACCTCGGCTTCGAAACGCGCCTGATCGTGAACATCGGAGGTCGCCGCATAAAGATCGGAGCGCGCGCGCACGATCGGCTCCAGATCGGACTCGAAATCCACATCCTCGCCCGGCACCGGCATATCGATCAGGTCGCTATTGCAGAACACTTCGCTTTCGCCGGTTTCCGCCAGCACGATGAATTCGTGGGAGAGATCGCCGCCAATGGGTCCCGTCTCGGCGCGCATCGGAATCGATTTCAACCCCATGCGCGCGAAGGTGCGCAGATATGCCACATACATTTTATTATAGGAGCGCCGCGCGGCTTCTTTATCGATGTCGAACGAATATGCATCTTTCATCAGAAATTCGCGCCCGCGCATCACGCCGAAACGCGGACGCACTTCGTCGCGGAATTTCCATTGCGTGTGATAGAGATTGAGCGGCAGCGATTTGTACGACTTCACATAGGCGCGGAAGATTTCCGTCACCATGTCCTCATTCGTCGGGCCATAGACAAGCTCGCGGTCATGCCGGTCGGTGATGCGCAGCATTTCGGGGCCATAGGCGTCGTAGCGCCCGGTTTCCTTCCACAGATCGGCGGGCTGCAAAGTCGGCATCAGGATTTCGATGGCGCCCGCGCGGTTCATTTCCTCGCGCACGATCTGTTCGATCTTTTGCAGCACGCGGAAGCCCAGCGGCAGCCAGGCATAAATCCCCGCCGCCTCCTGCCGGATCATGCCCGCGCGCAGCATCAGCCGGTGGGAGACGATCTGCGCCTCGGCCGGGTTTTCCTTAAGCACGGGCAGAAAGTAGCGGGAAAGGCGCATGGGCGGCCCTGATTTGGAAACACCGCACTTATTAGGCGCGCTCGCGGCTTTGGGCAATCACTCCTTCACGAACGCCACGTCATAGGTGACAGCCGGCGCGTAATCGCCCGCCACGCAGACATGGCTGACGAATTCGCCCTTGTCCCACATGTGCAGCGCATAGGCGGGCGGCTCGTCCACCAGGATCGCGCGGTGATCGGGCACGCGCATGTTCACCGGCGTCAGGTCGAGCGTGAGCTGGATGGAGGTCGCGGGCGCGGCCACGATGTGCTGGCCCGCCAGCATGCCCGAGAAGGCGCGATGCACATGGCCGCAGATGACGGCCTTCACCTGCTTCTTGTTTTTCAGAACCTTCGCCAGCCGCTGGATCCAGGGCGCGTCCGGCTGCGGGTCCATCCACTGGATGCCGCTGACGATGGGCGGATGATGCAGCACCACAATGGTGGGCGTGCGCCGGTCCTGCGCCAGCGTGCTTCTGAGCCACGCGGCGCGCTCGCGGCAGAAGGCGCCGTCGTTCTGCCCCTCGTCCAGTGTGTCGCACATCACTAGCCGCACCCCGCCCAGATTGGCGGTGTATTGCACGAAGCCGTTTTTGTCGAAGGGCGTTTCGGGAAAGGCGGTGTGGAAGTTTGCGCGCAGATCGTGATTGCCTACGCCGAAATAGAGCGGGATCGTCACGTCCTGAAGGATGCGGCGCAGCTCCAGATATTCCTCCGGCTCGCCGCGATCCACCAGATCGCCCGACGCGATGATGGCGATGGGCCGGGGCTTGAGCGCTTGGATCGATTTCAGCACCGCGCGCAGGCGTTCCTCGTTGCGCACCCTGTTGATCGGGTCCTTGTCGGTGGTGATGTGCAGATCGGTGATCTGCGCGATGGTCAGCATGGCCGCTATTTCTCCGTCGCCTGGAAGACGCCGTCCCAGCCGGCACCCGGCGGCGACTTCCGATAGACCGCGATACGCGCGGCATAGAGACTCACGAGCTTGTCATAGCCGAAGCGGGCCGCGATGGGCGAGAGTTTTTCGAGCGCGGCATCGGCCTTATCCCAATCCTGTGCGCGATAGGCCGCCAGCATCGCCTGCTGGCCTGCGGCGAGTTCGCCGAACTCACTTGTCTGTTTGATCTCTGGCCCTCCGATCAGCGCATAGAGGCGTTCGGATGTGTCGCGCCCCACCACGCGAACAAAGTCCAACTCGATCAGTGGAAAATCCGGCAATTGCTCCGCCAGCGATTGGCCGAGCGCGATCGGAACACCGTAAATCTTCGTTAAGCCTTCGATGCGCGAGGCGAGATTCACCGTGTCGCCGATCAGCGAATAATTGAGCCGCTGGCTGGAGCCGATATTGCCCACGCAGCACGGCCCGCTGTTCAGCCCAATGCCGATCTTCACCTCGCCCGGCCAGCCCGGATCGCCCGCATGTTCGGCATTGAGCGCCTTCAGCTTCTCCACCATGTCGAGCGCGCCGAGCACGGCGTTGTGCTGGTGATCGGGATCGTCGAGCGGCGCGTTCCAGAAGGCCAGGATCGCGTCGCCGATATATTTGTCGATGGTGGCCTTGCGCGCCAGCAGCACATCGGTCATCGGCGTCAGGAACTTTATCAGGAACTGGATGATCTGCGGTGCAGTGAATTTCTCGGAAATGCGCGAGAAGCTTCGGATGTCGCAGAACATCACCGTCATCTCGCGCTCTTCGCCGCCGAGTTCGAGCCGGCCCGGATCGCGCGCGATGCGCTCGACAAGCTCGGGCGACAAATAGCGGTCGAAGGCGCGGCGGATATAGGCGCGGGCGCGTTCCTCGCGATAGAACGAAAACCCCGTGCCTGCGATATAGACGAGCACCACGCCGCCGGCCGGATAAGTCGGATCGAGCAGCATGGAGCCGTAGCGGAACGCGGCCCACGATCCGCCGATGGCCGCGACGAATGCAATGCCTGCCACGATGCCGCCGCGCAGCGCGCCGAGCCGCGGCAGAAGAAGCGTCACGCCCAAACAAAGCAGCAGCAGAATCGCGCGCTCAAGCCCCACCGCCCAATCGGGCCGCGTGAGAAACTTGCCGAGGATCGCCTGCTCCACCACTTGCGCCTGAACCACGACGCCGAGTTCGCGCGCAGCGACCGGCGTGGACACGAGATCGCGCAAACCCGCCGCACCCGCGCCGATGAAAACGATCCGGCCCTGAAACAATTGCTTGAGTTGGGCTTGCGATAAGGCGCCCGTAAGAATCTTCCACGCAGGCACCGAGCGCGCGGGCTGGGGTGCGGTGTAATACATCCACATCTCGCCGCGCCGCGTGGTGGGCACTTCGAAATTTCCGATCTTGAGCGCGACCACGCCGGGCTCGCCGCCGCCGAATTCGCCGCTGCCCGTCGTGCTTTTGACGACGATGGCGCCCGCCCCTTGCGCCACGCGCAACGCTTCCACCGCCAGCGACGGCAGCATTTCATCGCCGATATGCGCGATGAGTGGCGTGGTGCGCACGATTCCGTCCTGATCGGCCTGGCCTACGAGACTGACAAAGCCCGTGCCCGCCGCGCCGTCATTGATGACGGAGAGCGGAACGATGGCGCCCTCGAATCTCGGAATCGCGGCAAGCGGCGAATCGCCCGACACCGCAAACCCCGCCTTCTGCGGCGGGCGGATTTTGTTGGGCTCGTGCTGCAAGAAATAGCCGGTCACCGATGGCGTCGCGGCCAGCGTTTTTCCCAGCAGCACATCGTTATCCGGAAGCGAGGCGAGCGCGGCAGCGCCCGCTGCGGTCTTCGGATTCTGGCGCAGGAGTGCCGCGATGCGCGAGGGCGATGTGCGGTCCGGCTCCGAGAACACGATGTCCATCGCGATGGAGGCAGCGCCCGCATTCGCCAGCGTTTGAATCAAACGCGCCATATCGGTGCGCGGCCACGGCCATTGGCCGAGCTTGGCGAGCGTTTCGTCGTCGATATCGACCACGCGCACGGGCGCATCCTGATAGGGCCTGGGGTATGCGCGCTCATAGGCATCGAAGATCAGGTCGCCCAACTGGGTTAGCAGCGCCATGTGCAGCGAATGAACGATTAACAACAGAATTGTCAGAATCAGGCCCGGCAAAATGGCGGGCAGAACCCGCCCCGCGGATTTCCCCGATTCGCGCGGCGCTTTATTCACCTTGTCCCCGGCCACCAAGCTTTTCGACTCGCACAGTCTTCAGAAACGCCAGTCTAGGCGCAACGAATGCGCGGGAACACCCGCCGATTGCCCCTGTGCGTGCCGCCGGATATTCTGCCGGCGATGCGGAAGGCGCCCGGCGGGCGGGGAGTACCAAATGAGCGTGAAGAAAGGGCGCATTCTGGCGGCGGCCACGGCGCTTCTGGCGGGGACGGCGCTGGTCCATGCTGCGCCTGCCGCCGAGGGGCCGAGCTTCGACCAGATCATGGCCGCGCCCGACGATGTGGACCTCAACATCGCCTATGCCGAAGCGCAGGCCAGCGCGGGCCATTTGCTGCCCGCAGCCGCCGCGCTCGAACGCGTGCTGATGCTGCACCCGGCCGCTCATTCGGTGCGGTTGCTCTACGCGGTGATTCTCTACCGGCTCGACGATCTGCAGGAAGCGCGCGCGCAACTTCAGATGGTGGACCCTTCTAGGCTCACCGATCTGCAGCGCGCCGAGCTTGTCAAATATCAGGGCCTGGTGAACGGACAATCCTCCAACACCACCTTCGGCGGGCGTCTGTCGGCGGGCTTGGCCTATGACAGCGACGCGACGGGCTCGCTGGTCACGCTGTTCGACTATCTCCCCATCCAGCACCGATCCGGCGACAGCATGGTCTATTCGGGCGATATCGGTTTCAGCTCGAAGGTCGGCAATGGCGGCGATCTGGCGATCTACGGCAAGGCGGGCGGCTACAGCAAAATCTTCATCAAGGGCCAGCGCGAGAATTTCGATCATTTCGACGGCGAACTCGGACTGGCGAACACCGGCCTCTACAGTTCGTGGCGCGCGGGCGCATTCGCGCACCGCTATCTTTTGTTCAATTCGCCCTACCTCACCGAATATGGCGCCCATGCCGAGCATAGCTGGCGGCCGAATACGTCCACCATCGTCACGGCGTCGCTGGAACTGGCGAAACAGGATTTCCGCGAGCCGTCGATCGATTTCCTGTCGCCCTTCATCGGCGGCACGCATGACGGCTGGCGCGGCGACGTGCAGGCCGGCATCTCCTACCGCCTCGATGCGAAATCCACGCTGGGCGCGGTTGCGAGCTACGAATACAAGCTGGCGAGCTATGGGCCGTTCTCCTATTCCGCGCCGGGCATTCAGGCAAATTACCACCGCTTCCTCGGCAGCGGCGCCTATCTCGACGTGATGGGCAATGTGCGCTGGCTGGACTATCGCAAGGTGGATACGTTCTTCCTCTTCCCCGCCACCAAGAAGCGCACCGACACCGATCTGTTCCTGCGCGCGGCGCTGGGCGTGCCGCTGAGCGCGTTCACAGCAGATGGCGCCACCGGCGATTATCTCGAAAATATCGTGCTCGAAGGCTCGGTCACCTACACCAACCGCAACTCGATCTATCCGATATCCGATTACGACAGCACGGGCGCGATGCTGCGCCTTGTCTGGCACTTCGGCGACGACGATTTTTGAATTGCCGCGCAACCATCCGAAAACCGCTTCACGCTTTTCGGGTTGCGCTCTGAGCGGAGAAAAACGATGAAGCTGATGAATTCCGTTTCCCGCACGGTGCTGGCGAGCTTCCTCGCGGGCGCTTTGATGCCCGTCGCAGCCTTCGCCGCCACGCAAGTGGGCGTCAACGCCGCGGTGCGCAATCACGTCGAGATGAAGACCGATACGGACGCGGCGCTGCGCCCGGCCGTCGTGCGCGAGCCCGTGCATCTGGGCGATCTCGTGGTCAGCGGCGACAAAAGCTCGCTGCAGATGCTGCTGCTCGATCATTCCGTCTTCACCATCGGCGCCAACGCGCGCATCACCATCGACCGCTTCGTCTATGATCCCGACAAGGGCACGACGGACATCGCGGCATCGGTCGCCAAGGGCGCGTTCCGGTTCATGTCGGGGCGGCTGACCGGCAATGCCGGTCACAGCGCCATCCAGACGCCCGTCGCCAGCATCGGCGTGCGCGGCACGATTGTCGAAGGCGTCGTCGGGCCCGATGCGCTCGGCGTGCTGGCAGGCCAACCCGGCGCGCCCAGCTACACCGGCGATCCCAACAATATCGTGCTGGTGCTGCTCGACGGTCCCGGCCGCCATGGCGAGGGCTTCGACAAGCCCGGCGCCATCGATGTGACCGGCGGCGGCGGGCCCATCCCCATCGAGCATGCAGGCATGGCCATCGTCATCATGCCGGGACAGCCCATTTGGGGCCCGTTCGATCTTTCCGACGATGCTTATCAGCGGCTTCAGGCGCTGCTCACCGCCGCTCCCGGCGAAGGCGACGGCAATGCGGATGCGCCAGGTTCGGAAGGCGCCAATTCCGGCGACACCGGCGATCTGGGCAGCAACGATGTGGGCACGGGCGGCGGAACGGACCAGTCGCTCACGCCCGATCTTCCCCTGCCGCCGCCGCAGGAGTGCGACGGCGAATGCGTGGGCGACAATTATTGATCGAAGCGCGGCCGTAGCGATTCCGGATTCCCGGGATTCTCAATGCCCCACCGGGGCCATGCCCTGGAAGCTGATCTGCTCGCCCATGTTTTCGATCAGCGCCTTCACATCCACGGGCGGCGGGTCGTCATCGCCCGAGCCCTTCCTGTGCTTCTCCAGATCGGCGAGCGTGAAATTCATCGTCACGCCGTCGGTGGCGTCGGTTTCGTTGCGCAGGCGCTGCTCGTCGCGATACCAGCGCATCTTGTCGTCGCCGTCGGTGCATGAATTGCGCGGATCGCCCCAGCGCAATTCGATGCAATCGTATGGATCGAACGACATCGCATAAACATTGTGCACCAGATCGTCGAAACTCAGCGTCACCGGATGCTTGTCGGAGCTTAGATACGTGATGGAGCAATCGGCCGCTTCCTGTTCGTAGGCCGCCATCAGATCCTTCTTCAGAAACTGCCCGTCATAGACCACGCGCGGATCGCGGTCGATCCAGAGCTGGATCATGTTCGCCATGTCCTTGTAGAACTGGCCGAACGCCGCGCGGATGCGGGCATCGCGCGACGGCGTGGCATAGGACTCCCAAGTCGGATCGTCCGAGCCGTAGATATTGTCCGGCAGGCGGGCCGGATGGTCCTTGTCTTCGATATCCTCGGCAATCGCCTGATCGACATATTGCGCGCGGTCGTGCAGATCGTTGCACAGCGTCTTCATCGTCTCCTTCAGCTCGAAGACAGGGTTGTAATCCATCTTGCCGCCGGAGACCGCCGCGCGGACATATTCATAGAAGCCCAGCTCGTCGCCGGCGTAATCGAACCGCGCGTCCTTCACGGTGTGGCCGGGATTGCTCTGCGTTCCGTCATACTGGACGAGCGAGAAATCGCCGATCTGGTCGTTCTCGGCATAGACCATGTGTCCGCCGATCAGATTGCCGTTCCCATCCTCGTGCGCGCCCTCGAGCTTGAACGGCCGCCAGTTCTTGAAGCCGCCGCCGAGCCAGGCCGGGCTCTGTCCGAATTGCGCGCCATAGACGCTGCGGGTGACGGAGAAATCGGGATGCGCGTCCATGTAATAGATGCGCCCGTCGCTATCGACCTTCCACACGATGCCGACATGGCCGTTGATGTCGTAGATGATCGTGCCGGGACGGATGGAATCGGGGCCGATGGCGGGCGCATAGAAATCCGAAAGCACGCCATGCTCCTGGCGCACATCGGTGCGATAGGTGCCCGAATAGACCGAGCGCATCAGCGCGCGGATAGCGGCCGGCGCGTTGATGCCCTCGCCATGATCGACGATGTCGAAGCGCGAGACGGCATGGTTGGACGTGCGCGAATAGCGCAGATCGTCGCCCACGCCGTCGATTGCGTTGACGTAGGAGAACGGCAGCCCGTGCTTCCACGCGTAATAGGCGCGCAGGAAATAGGGCCACTTGGCGCAATCGGCATCGATATCGAAGCCGCGCGGATCGCCGCCGCGCCAGGGGTTGGCCGCGCTGCGCACGCAGCTTTCGGAGGTGCTGCAATCGCTCTTGCCGATGGCGGTGACGAATTTCTCGAAACCGCGCTCGTCGGCGGCCGTCCAATGGGTCTTGGTGATGCGCCAGGTGAAGGGGCCCGCCAGCGTGGGCTGGGCCATGAGCAGCAGGAAAACCGCAGCCAGCAAAGCGCGCATGCGGGTGTCCTCCCCCGTTCCCCAGGGGAAACCTCGCCATCGGCTTAACCCAAGTCAACCCGATTGAGGTATTTGAACGGGTGGCCTGTTGCGCCGGAGCAACGACCGCGCGCCGCGACGGCCTGAAATATTCGTGCGAAAGCTCCGCGCTTGCGGAAATCTCGTGACAAATCGGCCATCTTCGCTTATGAACCTTTCCCGACAGAACGGCCCAAAGCGGCCAAGTTCAGGGAGTTGGAAGGCCGGGCGACCGGCCTTTCGCATGTCCGGGCTAAAGCTGGACCACGCCCGCCAGCACCAGCGCGTAGAAAATTCCCCACAGAACAATCGCGATTGCGGTCGCGATGCCGGCCTTCATCATCAGCTTCGGCTTTGCCGGTGCGCCGGGGTCGGCGCCCGCAACGCTTGCGCTCTCTTCCGCATGCACGCCGATGGGAAGGATGATGAGCAGCGCGAACCACCACAAGATGATGAACGCGCCGCCGAGAACGATATCCCGCATCAGGCTTGTTCGAGTTCGACGAGCGTGCCGACGAAATCCTTGGGATGCAGGAAGATGACCGGCTTGCCATGCGCGCCGATGCGCGGCTCGCCCGTGCCGGTGATGGTGGCGCCCTGCGCTTTCATCTGCGCGACGGCCGCGTCGATGTCTTCCACCTCGTAGCAGACGTGATGCATGCCGCCGTTCGGATTTTTCTCCAGAAACTTCGCGATGGGCGAATTCTCGCCCAATGGTTCCAGCAGCTCGATCTTGGTGTTGGGCAGTTCGACGAAGACGGTCGTCACGCCATGATCGGGCTGGGGCACTTCGCCGGAGACTTTCGCGCCCAGCGTGTCGCGATAGACGGCCGCCGCCTTCTTGATGTCCTTGGTCGCGATGGCGACATGGTTCAAACGCCCGATCATTTCACGCTCCGTTCCTGTCCGATCCCTGATAACCGATCCCTCAAACCCACACAATCTCCACCCGCGTCACCGGCTTTTTGCCCCACGCATCGGCAGCGGCCCGGCGGGCGGCGCGGCGCACGGTTTCGCGCAACGCCTCCTCGTCGCCCTTTTTGGGCTTGTGACGCACCGCGCCCTCGACCGCCACGCGGATCGCTTCATGCACGGCTTCGGGAATGCCCTCAATGACGAGCGACGGCTCGGCCGCAACCCGGCCCTTGCCGTCCAGCACCAGCGTCACCGCGATCAGACCGGCGTAACTCATGGCGCGGCGCGCACGCGCGAAACCGTCGGCCTCGCCGGTGAGCACGGTGCCATCGAGATAGACGCGGCCCGACGGCACTTCGTCCACGATCTCGGCGCGGCCCGGCGCGAGCCGCAGCATCTGTCCGTTTTCGATCACAACGGCTTGCGGCACCTGAAGCGAGCGCGCCAGCCGCGCATGTTCGCTCATGTGGCGCAACTCGCCATGCACCGGCACGGCGATTTGCGGGCGCACCCAGCGATACATCTGCGCCAGCTCGTCGCGGCAGGGATGGCCGGACACATGCACAAAATGATCCTGTTCTGTGAGAACCTCGACACCCAACGCCGAAAGCTTGTTGTGCAATTCGAAAATCGCAAGCTCGTTGCCCGGAATGATGCGCGAGGAAAAGATCACCGCATCGCCCGGCCCCAGCGACACATTGGGATGATCGTTGGCCGCAATGCGCGAAAGTGCGGCGCGCGGCTCGCCCTGGCTGCCCGTGCAGAGATAAAGCACGCGCGACGGCGGCAATTGCGCCGCTTCGGCTTCATCGATGACGCCCGGAAAATCTTTCAGATAGCCCGTTTCCTTCGCCGCATTCACGATGCGGTGCATGGAACGGCCGACCAGCGCGACCTCGCGGCGGTGCGCACGCGCCGCCTTCGCCACGCTGTCGAGCCGCGCGACATTCGACGCAAATGCCGTCACCGCCACGCGGCCTTTCAGCGTGCCGATCAATTGGGTGAGGCTTTCGCGCACGCGGGCTTCCGAACCGCTCTCGCCCGCGACCAGCGCGTTGGTGGAATCGCACACCATCGCCAGCACGCCGGAGTCGCCCAGCTTGGAGAATGCGTTGCCGTCCGTCGCCTCGCCGATCAGCGGATCGGGATCTAGCTTCCAGTCGCCGGTGTGCACCACCATTCCCAAAGGCGTTTTGATCGCCAGCGCATTGGGTTCGGGAATAGAATGCGTGATCGACACGAAATCGATTTCATAAGGCCCGATGGTGAGATGCCCGCCAAGCTTCACGGGCCGAACGCGCAAGCGATCCTGCAATCCCACTTCCGCGAGCTTGTCTTCCAAGAGCCGCGCGGTGAATGGCGTCGCATACACCGGACATTGGAGCTGCGGCCACAAATGGCCGACCGCGCCGATGTGATCTTCATGCGCGTGCGTCAGCACGATGGCGAGCACATTCTCGCGCTGCTCCGCGAGAAACCGGATGTCCGGCATGATGAGATCGATGCCGGGCGTGGTGCCTTCGCGGCCGAACAGCACGCCGCAATCGACCACGATCCATTGCCGGTCGTCGGGCGGGCCGAAACCATAGGCGTTGAAATTCATGCCGATCTCGCCCGCGCCGCCAAGCGGGAGCAACACGAGTTCGTCGTCGCGGGAACGCGCCATCACGCCTTCGTATTGCGCGCGTGAATGAGGATGAGGCCGCGGATCGTCAGATCGGGATCGAGTTCGTCGATCGCGGGTGTCTGGCGGTGAAACGGCGTGGCGAGACCGCCCGTCGCCACAACCGTCATGGGCTCGCCATATTCCGCTTTGATGCGCGCGACGATGCCTTCGATCAGCCCGATATAGCCCCAGAACAAGCCCGATTGCATCGCGGGCACGGTGTCTTTTCCGATCACGCTTTGCGTACGCTGCACGGCGACGCGCGGCAGCATGGCCGCGCCCTGATGCAACGCCTCGGCCGACAAATTCACGCCCGGCGCAATCACGCCGCCTTCGTAATCGCCTTTGGCGCTGATGATATCGAAGGTCGTGGCGGTTCCGAAATCGACGACGATCACCGCACCCTTATATGTCGCGTGCGCGGCGACCGCATTCACGAGCCTGTCCGCGCCCACGGCCTCGGGCCGGTCCACATGCACGCCGATGCCGAGATTGACGTTGGGATCGCCGATGACGAGCGCCTCGCAATTCAGATACCGCCGGCACAATTGGCGCAAATCGAACAGCGCCGCCGGCACCACCGTCGCGATGATCGCGGCATCGATATCCGCGAATGTCAGCCCACGCGTATCGAGCAATTGCTTGAGCAGGATCGCGTATTCGTCCGCCGTGCGGCTCGTCTTCGTCACCGCGCGCCATTCGGCGCGGATGTCCTTGCCGTCGTGAACGGCGAAGACGATGTTGGTGTTGCCGGCGTCGATGGCGAGCAGCATGTCTACCTCGCGAAGAACACTTCGCCTGCGGCGATGGCGCGAGTTTGCCCCTGCCCTTCGCGCAACAGCAAAGCGCCCGTCTCGTCGATGCCTTCGAAGGTGCCGCTCAATTCTCTCTCCTGCAACCTTGCATGGATGCGCATCCCCAATCGCGCCGCGCGCGAGAGCCACGCCTCGCGGATGGGTGCGAAACCTTGGCCCGTCCAGACGTCATACCATTTCGCGAAGCTTCCAGCGAGTTCTAACAGCGCATCGGAAGGCGATGGCGCGCGCTGCCCAAGCGCCGCAACCGATATGGCCGGAAATTCCACGCCTTCCGGATAATGCGCGAGATTGATGCCGATGCCGATGGCGAGCCAGAACGGCACGTTTCCGCTGCTGGCCGATTCCAGCAAGATGCCCGCGAGTTTGCGCCCGTCTGCCAGAACATCGTTCGGCCATTTGACTTCGATGCGCGCGCCTGGCGCAAAGCGCGTCATCGCATCGGATGCCGCAACCGCCGTGACGAATGAGAGCTGCGCGCATTCGGCCGCGGGGCGGTTGGGCCGCAACAACAATGTCGCCGCGAGATTGCCGCTGCCCGTTTCCCACGCGCGCCCGCGCCGCCCGCGCCCTGCGGTTTGCGCATCGGCGCGGATCCACACCGGCGCCGGCGCGCCGCTCGCGGCAAGGCGCTTTGCTTCCTCATTGGTGGAATCGAGTTCGGCGAATTCCTTGAGGCCATAGCCCGCGGGCCAGGATGTCACGGCACCAGCGCCCTTGCCGCTGTGGTGGCCGCCGCGATCATCGGCGCAGCACCTGCGATGAAGAAGATCGTGAATATGCTCGCGCCGGCGAGGATCGTGGTGAGCCCCGCTCCCATTTCGCCGTCGAAAGCGGGCGCGGGCTCGTCGAAATACATGATCTTGACGATGCGCAAATAATAGTAGGCGCCGATGACGCTCGCGAGCACGCCCAGCACCGCCAGCACATAAAGATGCGCCTCGATGGCGGCGAGAAACACGAAGAATTTTGCAAAGAATCCGGCCATCGGCGGAATGCCGGCCAGGCTGAACATCAGCGCCGCGAATGCGAACGCCAGCCGCGGCTGCGTGCGCGCAAGGCCGGACAGATCGGAAATATTCTCCACCATCTGCCCGTCGCGCTTCATGGCGAGGATGCAGGCGAACACGCCCGCATTGGTGACGACATAAATGAGCATATAAAGCAGCACGCCCTCGATGCCGAGCGTCGTGCCCGCGGCAAGTCCGAGCAGCGCGTAGCCCATATGGCCGATAGAGCTATAGGCCATCAGGCGTTTGATGTTGGTCTGGCCGATGGCAGCCACCGCGCCCAGCGCCATCGACAGAAACGACACGACGACGATGATCTGCCGCCATTCGTGGATCGCATCGGGGAACGGAATCAATATCGCGCGCAAAAACAGCGCCATGCCCGCCACTTTCGGCGCCATGGAGAAGAACGCGGTGATCGGCGTGGGCGAGCCTTCGTAAACGTCCGGCGTCCACATATGGAACGGCACGGCGGAGATCTTGAACGCGAGCCCCGCGATCAGGAACACCAGCCCGAAGATCAGGCCGATGTTGATGCCCGACGTTTTGATGATGTGCGCGACGCCCGCGAATTCGGTTGTGCCGGTGAAGCCGTAGATCAGCGAAATGCCGTAGAGCAGCATGCCCGACGACAGCGCGCCCAGCACGAAATATTTGAGCCCCGCTTCGCTCGATTTGGCATTGTCGCGGTCGAAGGCGGCGAGCACGTAAAGCGCGAGGCTCTGCAACTCCAGACCCATATAAAGCGCGATGAAGCTCGCCGCCGAAATCATCAGCATCATGCCGAGGGCGGAGAACAGCACCAGCACGGGAAATTCGAAGCGCGAAATCTTTTCCGTCTCGAAATAGCCTTGCGCCATGATGAGCGCGAGCGCAGCGCCGAGCAACGCCAGCGCTTTCGAAAAGCGCGTGAAATCGTCGACCACGAACGCGCCGCCGAAGGCGCTTGCGCCGCCATGGCTTTCGATCACGAAATAGGCCGCCAATGCCAGCGCGATCATCGCCAGCAGCGAGCTTGCCGCCATGCCTTTCTCGCCGCGCACGACGCCGATGAGAAGCGTGAGCATCCCGCCCACGGCCAGCACAAGCTCCGGCAATAGCGTTATCAGATCGGCGTGGAGCGCGTTCATTTCGCTTCTCCTGCAAGCGCGATTTTCGGATGGTCATAGGCCAGCGCCATCTTGTGCTGCTGGATCAGATTGGCGACCGACACGCTCGTCACATCGAAGATGGGCTTCGGATAAATGCCCATCAGGATCGTGACGATGACGAGCGGCGCCAGGATCGCCACTTCTCGCAAGCTGAGATCGGCGATGCCCATGAGCGCGGGTTTCACGAGCTTGCCGAAGATCACGCGCCAATAAAGATAAAGCATGTAAGCCGCCGACAGGATCACGCCCGTGGCCGCAAAAATCGCGATCCATGTGTTGAAACGGTAGGCGCCGATCATCGTGAGAAACTCGCCGATGAAACCGCCGGTGCCCGGCAGGCCGACATTGGCGAGCGTGAACACCATGAAACACGCGGCATAAATCGGCATGCGCGCCACAAGCCCGCCATAGGCGGAAATCTCGCGCGTGTGCATGCGGTCGTAGATCACGCCGACGCAAAGGAACAGCGCGCCGGAAACGACACCGTGGCTGAGCATCTGGAATATGCCGCCTTCGATGCCCTGATGCGTCAGCGTGAAAATGCCCATCGTCACGAAGCCCATATGCGCCACCGACGAATAGGCGATGAGCTTTTTGATGTCTTCCTGCGCCAGCGCCACCAGCGAGGTATAGATGATCGCCATGATCGACAGCACGAAGATCAGCGGCGCGAAGGTTTCGGATGCACTGGCAAACATCGGCAAAGAGAAGCGCAAAAAACCATAGCCGCCCATCTTCAAGAGAATGCCCGCCAGGATCACCGAGCCCGCCGTCGGCGCTTCCACATGCGCGTCCGGCAGCCAGGTATGCACCGGCCACATCGGCATCTTCACCGCGAAGGAAGCAAAGAACGCGAACCACAGGAAGCCCTGCATCGCCACCGGGAAATGCGCGCTCGAAAGCAGCGTGGCGATGTCGGTGGTGCCCGCATAGAGATACATCCACAGGATCGCAAGCAGCATCAGCACGGAACCCAGCAGCGTGTAGAGGAAGAATTTGAAGCTGGCATAAACGCGCCGCTTTCCGCCCCACACCCCGATAATGAGGAACATCGGGATCAGCCCGCCCTCGAAGAAAACGTAAAACAGCACCAGATCGAGCGCGCAGAACACGCCGATCATCAGCATTTCGAGCAAGAGGAACGCGATCATGTATTCGGGCACGCGTTTTTCGATCGATTGCCAGCTTGCCAGAATGCAGAACGGCATGAGCCCGGCGGTGAGCACGACGAACAGAACCGAAATCCCGTCCACGCCCATGTGATAGGTGATGCCGCCGCCCAGCCATTCCGCGCGTTCAACAAATTGAAATGCCGCCGTCGTGCCGTCGAATTGCGACCAGAGATAAAGTGCCACACCCAGATCGGCGAGCGTGACGATCATCGCCACCCAGCGCGCGATATTGGCGACCTGCTGCTCGCTGCCGCGCGCAAGCAGGATCAGCAACACGCCCAGCAACGGGAAGAAGGTGACGATGGTGAGAATGTGGTTCATGGCGCGATCCCCGCAAACATGAACCACGTCGCCAGCGCGACCACGCCGATCAGCATGGCGAAGGCGTAAGTGTAGATGTAACCCGATTGCAGGCGCACCGCGCCGCGCGTGGCATCCATCACGCGCGCGGCGATGCCGTCAGGCCCGAGCCCATCGATGATGCGCCCGTCGCCGAATTTCCACAGGAAGCGGCCGAGCCGCATCGCAGGCCGCACGAAGAGGAAATTATAGAGCTCGTCGAAATACCATTTGTTGTAGAGGAAGAGATAAAGCATGCCGCGCCGCGCCGCCATTTGCGCGGGCAATTCGGGATTGAGGATGTAATAATAGAAGGCGACGGCGAAGCCCAGGATCGTCATCACGAATGGGCCCAATTCCACCCACAGCGGAATTTCGCCATGCGCGCGGCCCGCAATCGCGGCGATGGAACTGTGCCAGAAGCCGGTGGACGCGCCGCCCACAAACACATTGTCGAACAGCGCGCCCGCGAACAGCGCGCCCAGCGACAGCACGAACAGCGGCACCAGCATCGCAAGCGGCGCTTCGTGAATCTGATCGTATGCGGGCGCATGATCGCCGTGATGATCGCTTAAAGGTTCCTCTTCCTCGGGATGCTGGCTATCCAATTCGGAATGCGATTGGCCGCGATATTTGCCGTGGAACGTCATCAAAAACTGACGCCAGGAATAAAATGACGTCATGCCGGCCGCGATCAGCGTCAGCACGAAGGCATACATGCCCATCGATGTTCCCGAGGCGAATGTCGCGTTGATGATGCCGTCCTTGGAGTAGAAGCCCGCCGTGCCGATGCCCAGAAGCGGAATGCCGAAGCCGGTGAGCGCAAGATTCCCGATCAGCATCATCGCCCAGGTGAAGGGAATGCGCCGCGCCAGCCCGCCCATTTTGCGCATGTCCTGTTCGTGGTGCATCGAATGGATCACGGCGCCCGCGCTCAGGAACAACAGCGCCTTGAAGAAAGCGTGCGTGAAGAGATGGAACATCGCCCCGCCATAGGCCGAAACGCCCGCGGCCGCGAACATGTAGCCGAGCTGAGAACAGGTGGAATAGGCGATCACGCGCTTGATGTCGTTCTGGAAAAGGCCCACCGACGCCGCGAAGAACGCGGTGGTTGCGCCGATGAAGGTGACGAAAGCGAGCGCGTTCGGCGCAAGCTCGAACAGCGGCGATGCGCGGCAGACGAGGAACACGCCAGCCGTCACCATCGTCGCGGCATGGATCAGCGCGGAAACAGGCGTGGGGCCTTCCATCGCATCGGGCAGCCAGGTGTGCAGCAGGAATTGTGCGGATTTTCCCATCGCGCCGACGAACAGCAGCAAACACAGCGTCGTCAATATATCGACGCTGTGGCCCGCGAAGATGAATGTCTTTCCGGCCATGGCGGGCGCTGCGGAAAACACGGAGTCGAAATCCAGCGTGCCGAACACATAGAAGATTCCGAAAATGCCGAGCGCGAATCCGAAATCGCCGACGCGGTTGACGACAAAGGCCTTGAGCGCGGCTTCGTTGGCCGACGGCTTCTCATACCAGAAACCGATCAGCAAATAAGACGCCAACCCCACGCCTTCCCAGCCGAAAAACATCTGCAGGAAATTGTTGGACGTGACCAGCATCAGCATGGCGAAGGTGAAAAGCGAGAGATAGGAGAAGAAACGCGGGCGGCCCGGGTCTTCGTGCATATAGCCGATGGAATAAAGATGCACGAGCGAGGACACGCCCGTCACCACCACCAGCATCACGGCGGTGAGCGTATCGACGCGGATCGTCCAGTCCGCCTCGAAATCGCCGGAGTGAATCCATTGCGCGAGATAGAAGATGCCGCCATGGCCCATCAGCGCGACATCGTAGAACGCGTAACAGGAAAGCCCCGCCGACACGAACAGCAACGCCGTCGTGACCAGCTCGCTCGCGCGCGCGCCGATGATGCGGCCGAACAGCCCCGCAATGGCCGAACCGAGAATGGGCAGGAAGACGATTGCAGCGTACATATCAGCCCTTCATCTGGTTCACGTCCGTCACCGCGATATTGCCGCGGTTGCGGAAATAGACGACGAGAATGGCAAGCCCGATGGCCGCTTCGGCGGCCGCCACGGTCAGCACGAACATCGCGAACACCTGGCCCACGAGATCGTGGAGAAAGGCGGAGAACGCCACGAAATTGATGTTGACCGCGAGCAGGATCAATTCGATCGACATCAGGATCACGATCACGTTCTTGCGGTTCAGGAAAATGCCGAACACCCCGATGGTGAAGAGGATCGCCGCGACCGACAGATATTGCGAAAGCCCGATGGTCATCGTCACGCCCCCTGCCCCGGTGTCACGTCGACGACCGAGATCGCATCGGCGGGCGAGCGCGCATTCTGGCGCGGAATGGATTGCTTGCGCACGCCGGGCCGGTGGCGCAGCGTCAGCACGATAGCGCCGATCATGGCGACGAGCAGGATGAGGCCCGCGATCTGGAAATAATAGACATAATCCGTGTACAGAATTTGTCCGAGCGCGGCGGTGTTGGTCACGGCCACCGGAATGGGATGGGCAAGGCTCGCGGGTGCGGCGGGCGCAATCGCCCACACGCCGGAAACGAGCAGCAATTCGGCCGCGAGCACGAGGCCCACCAGCGCGCCGATGGGCGCGTATTGCAGCGCGCCGCGCTTCAGTTCCGCAAAATCGATGTCCAGCATCATCACGACGAACAGGAACAGCACCGCCACCGCGCCGACATAGACGACGACCAGGATCATCGCGAGGAACTCCGCGCCCAGCAGCACGAACAACGCCGCCGCATTGAAGAAGGCGAGAATCAGGAACAGCACCGAATGCACCGGATTGCGCGCGGCAACGACCATCAGCGCGGCCGCAATCATGACCGCGGAAAAAACGTAAAAGGCGATGGCTGCCAGCATTCTTCCCCTCGTCAGCGCCTATCGATAAGGCGCGTCCAGCTCCAGATTGCGCGCGATCTCGCGCTCCCAGCGGTCGCCGTTCGCCAGCAACCGGTCCTTGTTGTAGTAGAGTTCCTCGCGGCTCTCCGTCGAGAACTCGAAATTCGGTCCCTCCACGATGGCGTCCACCGGGCATGCCTCCTGGCACAATCCGCAATAGATGCATTTCACCATGTCGATATCGTAGCGCGTGGTGCGGCGCGATCCATCGGCGCGCGGCTCGGCTTCGATGGTGATGGCAAGTGCAGGACAAATCGCCTCGCACAATTTGCACGCGATGCAGCGCTCCTCACCGTTCGGATAACGGCGCAGCGCATGTTCGCCGCGAAAGCGGGGCGACAGCGGGCCCTTTTCGAAGGGATAATTGAGCGTCGCCTTCGGCGAAAAAAAATAACGCAGCGAAAGCGCGAAGCTCTTCACGAATTCCCACAGGAACAGCGAGCGGACGGTGCGGTCGAGCGTAGCCATCACATCCCTCCATGGTGGAAGATCATGATCCACCCCGCCGCGACCACCACCCACAGAAGCGAAATCGGCAGGAACACTTTCCAGCCCAGACGCATCAATTGGTCATAACGGTAGCGCGGCACGAAGGCGCGCACCATGGCGAAGCAGAAGAAGAAGAACACGATCTTGAGCAGCATCCAGATGATGCCCGGAACGTAAGTGAACGGCGCGATGTCGAGCGGCGGCAGCCAGCCGCCGAAGAACAGGATCGACAAAAGCGCCGACATCAGCACGATGTTGAGGAACTCGCCGAGATAGAAGAGCAGGAACGGCGTGGAGGAATATTCCACGAAATAGCCGGCAACCAGTTCGGATTCCGCTTCCACCAGATCGAAGGGCGGCCGGTTGGTTTCGGCGATGGCCGACACGAAGAAGATCACCGCCATGGGCGCGAGGATCGAAAACGCATACCAGCCATGCGCCTGCGCCCGCACGATGTCGGACAAATTCAGCGAGCCCGCGAACAACAGCACGGTGACGATCACAAACCCGATGGAGACTTCATAAGAGATCATCTGCGCCGCGGCGCGGCAGGCGGAGAGAAAGGGATATTTCGAATTCGACGCCCATCCCGCCATGATGATGCCGTAGACGCCGAGCGACGACACCGCGAAGAGATAAAGAATGCCAACATTGATGTTGGCGATCACAAGGCCATTGTCGAGCGGCACCACCGCCCAGGCGGCAAATGCGAGCGTGGAGGTGACGAGCGGCGCCAGCATGAAAATCACCTTGTTGGCGCCCGAGGGGATGATGACTTCCTTGATGAGATATTTGCCGAGATCGGCGAAGCTTTGCAGCAATCCGAATGCGCCCACCACATTGGGGCCGCGGCGCATCTGGACGGCGGCGAAGATCTTGCGGTCGGCCAGAAGGAAATAGGCGATCATCACCAGCAGCGTGACGTCGAAGATCACGATGGAGATGACCTGACTCAATCCCCACGCCCATGCGTATGGCAGTCCGAGGCTTTGGAAGAGGTTGGTGAAGAGCATCGCCTATTCCGCCGCCATTTGGGTTTGCCCGCTCACAAAAATGCGGCTGCATTCCGCCATCGTGTCGCTTGCGCGCGCGATTGGGTTGGTGAGATAGAAATCGGTGATTGGGGATTTGAGCGGCGTGGCATCCACTTTCCCCGCCGTGCCGATTGCGTTCCAGATCGCAGGATTTGCGCCGGGATGCGCGGGGGCTGTGTCCAGCTTCGCGAAATGCGGCGCATCGGCCACGATGGCGCGGCGCAAGGCATCGGCATCGTCGTAAGGAAGGCGCTTACCGAGAACATCGGACAGCGCGCGCAGGATCGCCCAATCCTCTTTCGCCTCGCCCGGCGGGAATGTGGCGCGGCCCGCGAATTGCACGCGGCCCTCGAAATTCACATAGAGCCCGGATTTTTCGGTGTACGCCGCGCCGGGCAGGATCACGTCGGCGCGATGCGCGCCCGCATCGCCATGCGTTCCTTGATAGACGACGAAGGCTTTGCCGAGTTTGCTCATGTCGAATTCGTCGGCGCCGAGCAGATATATAAAGTCGATCTCACCTTTGCCCGCGCTGTCGAGAATGCCCGCCATGTCCCGGCCCTTGACGAAGCCGAGATCGAGCGCGGCCACGCGGCTTGCCGCTGTAGAAAGCACATTGAATCCGTTCCAGCCGCCTTTGGCTGCGCTGCCCGCAGGCCCGATCATGCCGGTGTCGGCGGCGATCCTGGCCGCGAGTTTCAGGATTGCTGCGCCATCAGGCCGCGCCAGCGCACCGGGGCCGAGGATCAGCATCGGGCGCTTGGCATCTTTCAACACCTGCGCGAAAGGATGCGTGCCATTGGCTATCGCTTCCAGCACATCGGCGCCCGCGCCCAATTGCTCGGCTGGATATGTCAAGTCACATGCCGCGCCCACATTGGCGATGCGGAGATTGCCGACGAGCCATGTCTTGCGGATGCGCGCGTTCAGCACCGGCGCTTCCCAGCGTGGATTTGTACCGATCAGAAGCAGCGCATCGCACGCCTCGACACCCGCGATGGTCGTGTTGAAGAGATAAGATTGGCGGGGCGACGTTTGCAATTTCGCGCCATCCTGACGGCATTCGAGATTGGCAGCACCTAGTGCCGCCATCAAATCCTTCAGCGCCTTGATTTCTTCCGCCGCCGCCAGATCGCCGACGATGGCGGCCATCTTCTCGGGCCTGGTGGATTTTACCCGTGCGGCAATCGCGGCGAACGCTTCGCCCCAGCTTGCGGGCTGGAGCTTGCCGTTCTTGCGGATGTAGGGGCGATCAAGCCGCTGATAGCGCAAGCCGTCGCAGGCATGGCGCGCTTTATCCGAAATCCATTCCTCGTTCACGTCTTCATTGAGACGCGGCAGCACGCGCATCACATCGCGCCCGCGCGTATCGACGCGGATGTTGCAGCCTTGCGCATCCATCACGTCGATGGATTCGGTCTTCCTCAATTCCCAGGGCCGCGCATTGAACGCATAGGGCTTCGACGTCAGCGCACCCACCGGGCAAAGATCGACCGCATTGCCGGAAAGCTCGCTCGCGAACGCTTTTTCCAGATAGGTCGTGATTTCCATATCCTCGCCGCGGCCCGTGGCCCCCAGATCGGGCACGCCCGCCACTTCGGTGGCGAACCGCACGCAGCGCGTACACTGGATGCACCGCGTCATGATCGTTTTGATCAGCGGGCCCATATATTTGTCTTCGACCGCGCGCTTGTTCTCGTTGAAGCGGTGGAACGACGCCCGCCCATAGGCCATCGCCTGATCCTGCAGATCGCATTCCCCGCCCTGATCGCAGATCGGGCAATCGAGCGGATGATTGATGAGAAGAAATTCCATCACCCCTTCGCGCGCCTTTTTCACCAGCGGCGATTTGGTGTTGATGCGTGCCGGCGTGCCGTCTTTGTTGGGGAAAATATCTTTTACTTGCAACGCGCACGACGCCTGCGGTTTCGGTGCGCCCACCCATTCAACCAGGCACATGCGGCAATTGCCGGCGACGGAAAGGCGCTCGTGATAACAGAAGCGCGGAATTTCCGCGCCCGCCTGCTCGCACGCCTGCAACAGCGTCAAGTTATCGTCCGCTTCGATTTCCTTGCCGTCGATGTTGAGCTTGCGCGCCATCGCCTACTCCGCCGCCTGCTTGTAGGCCGCCATGCGGCGCTCGAGTTCCGGCCGGAAGTGCCGGATCAACCCCTGGATCGGCCACGCCGCCGCATCGCCCAGCGCGCAGATCGTGTGGCCTTCCACTTCCTTGGTCACTTCCAGAAGCAGATCGATTTCTTCCGGCCGCGCATCGCCCTTCTGCATGCGCGTGAGCACGCGCCACATCCAGCCCGTGCCCTCGCGGCAGGGCGTGCACTGGCCGCAGCTTTCGTGTTTATAAAAATACGCAAGCCGCGCGATGGCCTTCACGATGTCGGTGGATTTATCCATCACAATCACCGCCGCCGTGCCGAGGCCCGATTGCAGGTTCTTCAAGGAATCGAAATCCATCGGCAGATCGCCACACACGCTCGCGGGCAAACATGGAACCGATGCGCCACCGGGGATCACCGCCAGCAGATTGTCCCATCCGCCGCGCACGCCGCCCGCATGCCGCTCGATCAATTCGCGCAGCGGAATGCCCATCTCTTCTTCGACGTTGCAGGGCTTGTTCACATGGCCGGAAATGCAGAAGACTTTCGTGCCGGTGTTGTTCGGCCGCCCGATCCCGGCGAACCAGTCCGCGCCGCGGCGCAAGATCGTCGGCGCAACGGCGATGCTCTCCACATTGTTGACGGTTGTGGGGCAACCATAAAGCCCGACATTCGCCGGAAACGGCGGCTTCAGGCGCGGCTGGCCTTTCTTGCCTTCAAGGCTTTCGAGCAACGCAGTTTCTTCGCCGCAAATGTATGCGCCCGCGCCGTGATGCACATAGCAATCGAAATCCCAGCCATGGATGTTGTTCTTGCCGATCAGCTTCGCGTCGTAAGCCTGATCGATTGCCGCCTGCAAATTCTCGCGCTCGCGGATGAATTCGCCGCGCACATATATATAGGCCGCGTGCGCGCGCATGGCGAAGCTCGCGATGAGGCAGCCTTCCACCAGCGTGTGCGGATCGTGGCGCATGATGTCCCGGTCCTTGCAGGTGCCGGGTTCGGATTCATCCGCGTTCACGACCAGATAATGCGGCCGTTCCTTCACTTCCTTGGGCATGAACGACCATTTGAGGCCCGTGGGAAAGCCCGCGCCGCCGCGCCCGCGCAGACCCGATTTCTTCATCGCATCGACAATGGCTTCGGGGCCCATTTCGATGATCTTTTTCGTGCCGTCCCATTGGCCGCGCTTGCGCGCGCCTTCCAGCCCCCAATCGTGGAAGCCGTAGAGATTCGTGAAGATGCGGTCTTTGTCGGCCAGCATCAGACAATTTCCTTCAATGTCGTGGCGCCGCCTTCGGGCTCCGACGAAACGCGATTGACGCCCTGCGGTCCCGGCTTCGGCTTCTCGCCGCGGCGGAAAGCTTCGAGCAGCTTTTCGGTTTTCGGGCCATCGAGGTCTTCGTAGAAATCCTTGCCGATCTGCAGCATCGGCGCGTTGACGCAGGCGCCGAGGCATTCCACTTCCATCCACGAAAACTTGCCATCTTTCGAGATCGTATACTGCGTGGGTGCGATGTGCTTCTTGCACGCGGCGACCACATCGTCCGAGCCGCGCAGCCAGCACGGCGTCGTGGTGCAGACCTGCACCAGATGCTCGCCCACCGGCTCGAGATTGAACATGGTGTAGAACGTCGCCACTTCCAGCACGCGGATGAACGGCATATCGAGCATTTTCGCCACCAGCTCGATCATGGGCTTCGTCACCCAGCCTTCCTGCTCCTGCCCGATCCACAGTGCGGCGATCACAGCGCTCGCCTGACGGCCGGCCGGATATTTCGCGATCCATTGATCGACACGGGCTTTGTTCTCTGCCGTGAAGGCGAAGCTCGCGGGCTGGTGCTCGGCAAGACGGCGTAAGCTCATCGGTCCACCTCACCGAACACGATATCGAGAGAGCCGAGAATGGCGGAAATGTCGGCCAGCATGTGGCCCTTGCCTATGTAATCCATCGCCTGCAGATGCGTATATCCCGGCGCGCGGATCTTGCAGCGATAGGGTTTGTTGGAACCGTCCGACACCAGATACACGCCGAATTCGCCCTTCGGTGCTTCCACCGCCGCGTAAGCCTCGCCCGCCGGAACATGGAAGCCTTCGGTATAAAGCTTGAAATGATGGATCAGCGCTTCCATCGAGCGCTTCATCTCGCCGCGCTTGGGCGGCACGACTTTATTGTCGACGGAAACCACCGGGCCGCCCGGCATCTTCTCCAGGCATTGCTGCATGATCTTGTTGGATTGCCGCATTTCTTCCATGCGCATCAGATAGCGGTCGTAGCAATCGCCGTTCTTGCCGACGGGAATCCGGAAATCGAGATCGTTGTAGCATTCGTAAGGCTGCGCGCGGCGGAGGTCCCACGCCACGCCCGTGGAGCGCAGCATCACGCCGGAAAAACCCCATTCTTCCGCATCGGTGCGCGTGATGACGCCAATATCGACATTGCGCTGCTTGAAGATGCGGTTTTCGGTGAGCAGGCCCTCGATATCGTCCAGCACTTTGGGGAAATGCCGGCAGAATTCATGGATGTCTTCGGCCAATCCCGGCGGCATATCCTGATGCACCCCGCCCGGACGGAAATAATTCGCATGCATCCGCGAGCCGGAAACCCGCTCGTAGAACACCATCAGCTTTTCGCGTTCCTCGAAGCCCCAGAGCGGCGGCGTCAGCGCGCCGCAATCCATCGCTTGCGTGGTGACGTTGAGAAGATGCGACAGCAACCGCCCGATCTCGCAGAACAGCGCGCGGATATATTGCCCGCGCGCGGGCACTTCGAGGCCAAGCAATTTCTCGATCGCCAGGCAATAGGCATGTTCCTGATTCATCGGCGCGACATAATCGAGCCGGTCGAAATAGCCGTTCGCCTGCATGTAAGTTTTATGCTCGATCAGCTTTTCGGTGCCGCGATGGAGCAATCCGATATGCGGATCGACGCGCGTGACGATTTCGCCGTCGAGATCGAGGATGAGACGAAGAACTCCGTGAGCCGCAGGGTGCTGCGGTCCGAAATTCACTGTGATATGTTCGCCCTCGCCCGACATCACTTCGCCTTCTCATCGCCCGGCAGAATGTATCGCGCACCTTCCCACGGATTCATGAAATCGAATTCGCGGAATTCCTGCACCAATTGCACCGGCTGATAGACGACGCGCTTCAGATCGTCGTCGTAGCGCAGTTCCACATAGCCGGTGAGCGGGAAATCCTTGCGCAGCGGATAGCCGGAAAAACCGTAATCGGTGAGCAGGCGGCGCAAATCGGGATGATCGGAAAACGCGATGCCGTACATGTCGAAGGTTTCGCGCTCGAACCAATTGGCGGCCGGGAAAATGCCGACCACCGAGGGAACCGCGGTTTCTTCGTCGGTTTCCAGCTTCACGCGCACGCGCGCATTCTTGGTGAGCGAGAGCAGATGATAGACCACATCGAAGCGCCTGGCCCGGCTCGGCCAATCGACGCCGCAAAGATCGATCAGCACCTTGAACTCGAATTCATCGCGCAACGTTTTCAACACGCGCGCCACTTCGCCGGGCTCGATCTCGACGGTCAATTCGCCGAGCGCGATGCGCGCCTCGCGCACCGCACCGGGCAGCGCGTGCGCGATGTTCTGGCCGAGCTGTTCCAGCGGCATATCCATCTCAGCGCTCGATATTTCCGGTGCGGCGGATTTTCCGCTGCAGCAGCATCACGCCATAGACGAGCGCCTCGGCCGTCGGCGGGCAGCCGGGCACGTAAATGTCCACCGGCACGATGCGGTCGCAGCCGCGCACCACGGCGTAGGAATAATGATAATAACCGCCGCCATTGGCGCAGGATCCCATCGAGATCACATAACGCGGCTCGGGCATCTGGTCGTACACCTTGCGCAGCGCGGGCGCCATCTTGTTGGTCAGCGTTCCCGCCACGATCATCACATCCGACTGGCGCGGGGACGCGCGCGGCGCAAATCCGAAACGCTCCAGATCGTAGCGCGGCATGTTGGCCTGCATCATCTCGACCGCACAGCACGCCAAGCCGAACGTCATCCAGTGCAGCGAGCCGATGCGCGCCCAGTTGATGAGCGAATCCACGCTCGCCACCAGAAAGCCCTTGTCCGCCAGTTCGGCGTTCATCGCCTTGAAATAGGGATCGTTATCGGCGGCGGACGCCGCGCTGCCTTGTGCGCTTTGCGGGATCACTCCCATTCCAGCGCTCCCTTCTTCCACTCATAGATGAAGCCGATGGTGAGCACGCCAAGGAACACGATCATCGACCAGAAGGCGAAGACGCCGGTTTTGGTGAGCGTGATCGCCCAGGGAAAGAGGAACGCCACTTCCAGATCGAAGATGATGAACAGCAGCGACACGAGATAGAAGCGCACGTCGAATTTCATGCGCGCATCGTCGAAGGCGTTGAAGCCGCATTCGTAAGCGGAGAGCTTTTCAGGATCGGGCTTGGATGGCGCGATCAGGAACGGCGCAACCAGCAGCGCCAAGCCGATGACGCCGCCGATGCCGATGAAGATGAGGATCGGGAGATATTCGATAAGCAGCGCGTTCATCCGCTCGGTCTTTCGTGGTCCCGTCGCGCGCGGCGTTCAACAGCCGGAATCCGGGTTCATTTCGCAGGCGCAGTATAGGCAGCAGCGCCCCCCATGCAACGCGGGTTTAGCGCAAGATTCGCGCGTTTTACAAAGGATTTTGTTCGGAAGTTTCCGTGGCGATTGGCTGCACCGAAAACGGGCGACGCAGGGTCAAGTTGAGATGTGAGGCTGGCTTGCCGAGCCGTAGCTCGCGGCCACCAGTCCGCCTTCGCCCTTCGGGCTACGGCGCGACAGCCTTCTCTCGCTTCGCGAGCGAAGGCTGGCGGGAGCGACGGGGCTCGAAACTGGTTTTCCCGTATTCCGCAGGAGGTGGCAGGACGTAAGTGATTGAAATTGCTCAATTGTGTTCCTGTGGATAACTGTCAAATCCTGACAATTGGCCCCCAAATTGGCCCCCGGGGAATTCGATACTTTAGAACGTTTCAAAAGATTCAGTGCAACGCGATGGAAGCTGTCGCAGCCTGTGGTCAAGTCCATCGCGCAGGGCCAATGTATGGCTAAGCCCTATTTGATAGGCATCCTTGCATTTTTGGAATAACACTCCACGGAAGGGGTCAAGGCACATCGACATCATCACGCCAACCGAATGCGCAAATTATCTCGCAGACGCCGGATATGCCTCTACTTAGACCGTACCGCGGCAATCATCGCAATGGCCGTGCAATTCGAGAACGGCCCGGTCCAGATCGAACTTGGCATCGCGCACCACTTCAGCAACACGCTTGTTCACCCCGGAATCCGACAATTCTTCGACGGTTCC
>Ga0335085_10000353_pt1 | contig 134190 bp, 105 predicted proteins | sample Lox_Sample_45_FD_206712 | JGI IMG/M metagenome (GOLD analysis project Ga0335085, IMG submission 206712) | Soil microbial communities from Loxahatchee National Wildlife Refuge, Florida, United States - Lox_Sample_4.5 | ecosystem: Environmental > Terrestrial > Soil > Wetlands | place: USA...
CGCTCGCAAGTGCTCGCTCAGCACCTCCCCCGTAAACGGGGGAGGAAAAGATAGCCGCGCTCTTCAGGGGGGAATCACACAATGAGCGAACTCATCAACACACACGACAACCGCGCCACCATTCGCTGGAAGCTGCTCACGGGCGCATCCGCGCTGGCGCTGACGGCTTACGTTTCATCGGGCAATTTTGCGCGCGCCGAAGACACCAGCCATCCACTTGTCTGGTTCGAACTCGACGGTCAGTTCGATTCGCTCACCGCGCCCGCGGATGTATGGCATCCGACGAATTTGCGGCCGGTGCTCGATCATCCGGTCACGGGCATTCTGAGCCAGACGCCGCGCATCGGCTATGACATGGGTGGCTCGATCACCTTCCAGCCCGAAGGTTCGGACTGGAGTATTTCGGCCGCCATCAAATACGGCAAAGCCAAGCACGGTCCGAGATTTGCCCATGACCAAAGCTATAAAACATATCCGAGGAGCGGCGGCGCATATCATGCACTGACGACCTATGCCTTCACGAGTTTGCATTCGGTCGAGGAAACCAAGCATCTCATTCTGGATTTCCAGGCCGGCAAGGATGTGGGTCTTGGCCTTTTCGGAGGCCATGCAAGCTCCACCGTGAAGATCGGCGCCCGCTATGCGCAGTTCCGCGAAAGGGCGGATGGCCTGATGAGCGCGGCGACGAACATTCCACACAAATATCGCGGACTCTATGGCGGTTATTTTTTCAATGATGAAATGCACGCCGAACGCAGCTTCACTGGTATCGGCCCTTCGATCGCGTGGAACGGATCGGCTCCGATTGCCGGTTCTCTGGATGATGGGCTTGCCATCGACTGGGGCATCGATGCCGCGATGCTGTTCGGACGGCAGAAAACCAAGGTTCAGACGCACAGCAAAATAGATCAATTCTCTGGTTACAGGATAGTGCCTACACCCTCCGGAGCGCTTAACTATACGCCGATTGTGATCCATAAGTCGGATACGCCACACACATACATCCGCGACAAGCGCGTGACCGTGCCGAACCTCGGCGCGTTCGCCGGGTTCTCCTATCGCCTCGGCGGTGAGGCGAAGATCAGCTTGGGCTACAAAGCCGATTTCTTCTTCGGCGCCATCGATGGCGGCATTGCCACGGCGAAAAAGGAGAGTCGCGGCTTCTACGGTCCCTTTGCCAGCATCACCATCGGCGTAGGCGATTAGGCTTGGGAGCCGCGGCGGCAATGGAGGCAGACGCGGACGATATTATCTTCCGGCCGGCGTGGCGCCTTGACGACTCCCAAATCGTGGAGGATGTGAGGCGCATGTGGTCGCAGATTGGTCTGCGGCCCCGAATAATCGACAAGCGCGTGACCGAACTGTGCGCAACCGCCTATAGCGGGGACAAGCTGGTTGCGGTTTCCACAGCCTATATTTTCGACGACCGTTATATGCGAAACAAGTTCTTTGGCTATCGATGCATGACAATTCCCGAATTCCGTCAGCATAATTTGGCCTGGAGAATTACCGCATACTCGCGGAAGATCCTGCAGGATTGGACCGCGCATAATCCCGAGCAAAGGATATTGGGTCTGTTGATCGACGTCGAAACCGACAAATACGAGGAAGGGTTGCTGCACCCGGTGAGAGAGGGGTTTGGAATGACGTTGCACTTCGTCGGATATACCCCGGAGGGGAATCAATTGCGCGCCATCTGGTTCGACAATGCGAAGCTCGATGATCGCGCCGTCAAACGTGAGGTGTTCTCTCCCCCGCCATACCTCCCGGCCCGGTGATAAGGGCTCTGGTTTATTACTCCTTACGGGTCTGAGCCCGGCTCGCCTGCAAAACTCAAGCGGCGGACAAATCCGCCGCTTTTTTTGCAGGCACTCCTCATGCGAGAATTGGTGCGTGCTTCATTCCCGCAAATATTTTCCGCCGCACCCCTTGAATCGCGCTTTCATCGTTCCCATTTCGTTCAATGTATTTGAACGCGGAACCGCGAATGAATTAGCGCCGTCATGGGTGACATACAGGGAAGGGCGCGGCCCATGCGCCTGTTGAGACCGAAGCGATAGCAAGCATCCTGCTCGCGCCGTGCCCAGAGGGCCAATGCGGCAGACGGTTTCATCTTTCTCCGGGGCGAGCGTGTAGGTGCTTGGCATTGCGCGGAAACGCGCTTCGCCCTGTGGCCGTGGCAATCGAGAGGCGGGCTCCAAGGCGGACCCGCCTGTTTTTTTGCGCGTGCGAATTCCGCAATCGCCGCTGCATTTCGCAAAATCTCCGCCCGCTGCCATGCCGCATTCGCAAAGGCTCGCGATGGGGCTGGCTTGCGGGGCCGCTTCCGTGCGATAGGCCGCTTTGGCGTGGGCCGGAGGCTTTGCTTGAGAATTCCCATTCACCCGGCGGGCTGGCCGTTCATCGGCCTTTTCCTCGCGGCAAACATATTGCTCGCTTTGGTTTCGCTCTGGGCGGCTTGCGCGTTTGCGCCGTTAACCGTGTGGTGCGTTGCGTTCTTCCGCGATCCCGAACGCGTGGCGCCCGCGGGCGAGGGCCTCGTCATCAGCCCGGCGGATGGGCGGCTGCTGCCGCTCGCCCATGCCGCCCCGCCGCCGGAACTCGGGCTGGGGCCGGAGCCGCGCCTGCGCCTTTCCATCTTCATGAACGTCTTCAACGTCCATGTGAACCGCGCGCCCGTGGATGGCACGGTCGTGGCGCTCGCCTACCGGAAAGGCCGCTTTTTCAACGCTTCCTTCGATAAAGCCAGCGAGCACAACGAGCGCATGTCGATCCGCCTACGGATCGATGGGCCGGGCCGGGACCTCGCGGTCGTGCAGATTGCGGGGCTTGTGGCGCGGCGCATTGCCTGCGATCTGGCCGAAGGCGGACAGGTGCGGCGCGGCGAGCGCTTTGGTATAATCCGTTTCGGAAGCCGGCTTGACGTCTATCTGCCGCCGGGGGCGCAAATCGTGGCGGCGGCAGGCCAGCGCGTGCGGGCAGGCGAAACAATTCTCGCGAAACTTCAGGGATGAGATGCGGACGAACATGGCTCTGAAACGGGCAAACATCAGGACATGGGCGCATGCGCGGCGCCAGCGGCTGGAGGAATTGTCGATCGGCAAGCTGCTCCCCAGCGGATTGACGCTGCTCGGGCTTTGCTGCGGGGCGACGGCGATCCGCTTTGCGTTCACGCAGGAATGGAAGCTGGCCGTCGCCGCGATTTTCTGCGCGATGATTTTCGACATGCTCGACGGGCGCGCCGCGCGCCTGTTCGGCGCCGACAGCCGCTTCGGCACGCAGCTCGATTCGCTCGCCGATCTGGTGAGCTTCGGCGTTGCGCCCGCGATCGTGGTTTACACCTGGAGCCTATGGCGAATGGATGCGGCGGGGTGGATCGTGCTGCTCGTGTTCTGCGCCTGCAGCGCGATCAGGCTTGCGCGATTCAATGTGCAGAGCGCGCGCGACGAAGGCGCGACGCGGCTGTTTCCCTATTTCGTGGGGCTTCCGACGCCTGCCGCCGCCGGCATCATGATGCTGCCCTTGGTGCTGGATTTCGAATTCGACAGCGAGCTTGCGCGCAATCCCGCGCTTTGCGCGGCGCTCGCGGCAATCGCTTCGGCGCTGATGGTGAGCCATGTGCCGACGCCTTCGCTGAAATATCTGCGCTTCAATCGCGACCGCTGGATGTGGATCGTGTTGTTGACGGCGGCGCTGGCGCTCTCCGCCATCTTCGCTCCGTGGACGACGCTGGGCTTCGGGCTCGTGATCTATCTCGGCACGATCCCGGTCGCCATTCATCGCTCTCACGTCGGCAGGGCGGCGAAAGCGGCGATGGATGAACGGCGCAATTGAACTATTGCCTGCGATAGATCCACACGCGCGCGGGCGGCAGATTTCTCCAGACAAAAGCCGCCAGCTTAACGCTTACGCCGTTTGACGATGGAACCGGCGGGTGCAACCCGTAAGAAAACTGAATGAACGGCGCGCCCGGCGTCATGCGCTCGAACACCGCGCCGAGAAGCGCGCGCCGCTTTTCCGGCGGATAATTCAGCAATGGAATCCCGGAGACTGCGGCGGCGAAGGGTTGCAAGGCATGCCCGTCCAGCGCCTTTGCAAGATCGAACGCGTCGCCATTGATCACGCGCACGCCCGCAAATTTGGCAGCGAAGGATTTCGCAAGCACCGCGTCGTATTCGATGACCGTCAACCGCGAAGGCGTAATGCCGCGAGCGAGAATGCCCCGCGTCAGCGCGCCGGTGCCGGGCCCGAGTTCGAGGATCGGGCCGGGTTGTGCGGGATCGATCTGGGCCGCAACTGCGCGCGCCAGCGCACCGCTCGACGGCGCCACCGCGCCGATTTCGCGGGGATGCGCGATGAGCGCACGAAGAAAGCGCAAGCCCTCCGCGAAAGAACCGGTATCCGGCGAGGATTGCGGCCTGACAAGCATCAATAACTTTCCCGGAAAATAGCCTAGTGTGGCGCTCAGCGGCGATGACACAGAAGATCATGCGGAATTGATCGTGTAAACGCGGGGAGAGGCCGGACATGGACCAGACGGAACGCCTGAGCGCCAGCGGCCAGCCATTGCGCGCCGGCAACCGCGCGCTTTTCGCCTGGGCGCTTTTCGACTGGGCGTCGACGCCTTTTGCCACCCTGATCGTGACTTTCGTTTTCCCCGCCTATTTCGCGCGCGCCGTCGTGGGCGATGAAGTGCGCGGGCAGACGCTCTGGGGATATGCAATCGGGAGCGCGGGGCTTGCGATCGCCGTTCTCAGCCCGCTTCTGGGCGCAATCGCCGATGCGGGCGGAAGGCGCAAGCCCTGGCTTCTCGCGTTCTCGTCGCTGTGCATCGTTGCGTGCGCATTGCTCTGGTTCGTTCAGCCGGATCGCGCGTTCGTGGGTCTGGCGATCATCCTCGCCGCCATCGCGAATGTCAGCTACACGTCGGCGACCGTCTTCAACAATGCGCTGTTGCCCGATCTCGTGCCGGAGGAGCGCGTGGGGCGCCTGTCCGGCTGGGCATGGGGGCTCGGATATTCGGGCGGTCTTGCGGCGCTTGTTCTTGCGCTGTTCGTTTTCATGCAACACGAATTCACGTGGCTCGACCGCGCGCGCGCGGAGCATGTGCGCATCGTGGGGCCGCTGGTGGCGGTGTGGTTCGTTCTTTTCATGTGGCCGCTTTTCGTTTGGACGCCGGACCGCGCAGGCTCGGGCCTCGATCTTGCGGCCGCGATCCGCAAAGGCCTTGCGACGCTGAAGATTTCGCTTGGCCGTCTTGCCGTGCACAAAAACATTCTGCAGTTTCTGGTCGCGCAGATGCTTTATGCCGACGCGCTTGTTTCCATCTTCGCGTTCGGCGGAATCTATGCGGCGGGCGCCTTCGGCATGACGCTCACGCAAGTAACCGCGTTCGGTATTCTGCTCAACGTGACGGCGGGTCTTGGCGCGTTCGCCTTCGCATGGGTGGACGACTGGATCGGTTCGCGCCGCACCATCCTGATCGCGCTTGGCGGGCTTATCGTCACCGCTTCGCTGGCGGTGCTTGTGCATGATCGCATGTGGTTCTGGATCGTGGGCGCGGCGCTTGGATTGTTCGTCGGGCCGGCGCAGGCTGCGGGCCGTTCCTTCATGGCGCGGCTTGCGCCGAAGGGCCAGGAAACGGAATTCTTCGGGCTCTTCGCGCTCTCGAACAGGGCGACCGCGTTTTTGGGGCCCGTGCTCGTGGGCACGGTCACGGCGGCAAGCGGAAGCCAGCGCGTGGGTCTCGCAAGCATCATCGTTCTTTTCATAGCCGGTGCGATCTTGCTGTTGGGCGTTTCGGAGCCGCGCGGAAAACTCAAATCTTCCTGAGATTTTCCACCGCCCTGCGCAGGAAATCCGCGATTGCCTGCGGCGGATTTTTTGCAGCCGTTGCGGCTTGCTGCCAATCCGAAGGCAGAATCGGGCGTCCGAATACTATTCGGATAGGTGAGAGTTTCGGAAATGTGCGGTCGCGCGGAAATGCTTCGAACGTGCCATCGATATAAGCGGGCACGATAGCAACTGGAACGCGCTGCAACAGATATCCGATGCCGGGAAGAAATTGTTGAAGCGCGCCATCCGGCGTGCGCCAGCCTTCGGGGAACCACACGATGCTGTCGCCGCGCCGGAGCAAGGCCTCGCTCACGGCCAATGTCTGCGCAGGCGTGCGCTCGTCAGCCGGAAAGCACTGGACCGCGCGCATGAGCGGCGCCTGCCATTTTTTCGCGAAAAGAATTGCCGGATCGCCGGCCCAGTAGCATTTGCGCAAGACGCGATAGGGCAGGGCGGCCGCAATCGCCGGCGCGTCGAGATAACTCGCATGATTGGCAATGAGGATGAAATTGCCTTCCGGCAGATGCGCGCGGCCCACCACGTGCAGGCGGAACAGAATGCGCAGGAGCAAAGCATTCAGCGCATAGAGAAGCGCGCCGAGGGTTTTCAGCGCCATGCCGGTTGGCGCGATCCAGTCGCGCGAAGCAGGCGGCGGTGCGGGTGCTGCGCTTGCGCGTGTGGCCAGCGTGAGCAGATCGCGCACGGTCACGACACTGCCGATCTCGGATTCGCTCAGGCGCAACTTCAACCGGTCTTCCAGTTCGAGGCCGAACGAAATCCATTCCAGCGAATCGATTCCGAGGTCGAGCAGCGGGCTCGCATCGAGGCTCAATGGACCTTGCGGATAGCGCCTCAGGAGCAGGCCGTAAACTTGATGTGCAACCGGCTCAAGCAAAAGCGCCTTGTCCTCGGCGGACAATTCCGCAACCGGTTCGCGCGCTTTGCTGCTTCGTGCCTGTTCGTAAATCGTAGGCAAAAGAAAGCGGCGATATTTGCCCAGCCGCGTGCGCGGCAAGGATTCGCGCACGATCGCAAAGCCCGCAAGCTGCTGATATGACGGCAATGCGCGGGCAATGCTTGCGAGTTCGATGCGAATGGCCGTGTCGAGGTGCATCGCGCCGCCCGCGCGCGAGGCCTCGAGCGAAGGCACGACCAATGCCGCAAGCGCGCCCTTGTGCTCGAAGATCGCGATCTCGCGGATGTAGCGGCTGGCGCCGTAGATCTTTTCCAGTTCTTCGGGATCGGCCTTCTTTCCGCCGCCGAGCACGAGCGTGTCTTTGGCGCGGCCGGTGACGAACAAAAATCCGTCGTCATCGACGCGGCCCACATCGCCGGTCTTGAACCAGCCGTCGGTGGTGAAGGCCGCGCGTGTGGCCTCCTCGTTGCCGAGATAGCGCGAAAAAACCTGCGGCCCATTCAGCTCGATTTCGCCTGCTCCGGGATCGCCTTGTGCTGCGATGCGCACGTGTCCGCTGATCGGCTTGCCTTCGCTTTCCCAGCGCGAATTGCCCGGCAAATTGCCCGTGAACATCGCCGAAGTTTCGGCAAGCCCGTATCCGCTTCGAACGTCGAAACCCAATGCCAGAAGGGTCCACAACGTTTCGGCTTCCAGTTTCGCGCCGCCGGAAACAAGCAGGCGCAGCTTCGCGCCGAAGCGCGCGCGGATCGCCGGAAACAGAATGGCGCCCACGTTGATGCCATGCTTGCGCAAGAATATAGAGAGGCGGCGCAGCATTCCGAACAATGCGCGCGGCACGATGCCGGCGGATTGCACGCGCGCGATCAGGCCGGAAGAGAGCGCCGAATAAAGCCGCGGCACGCCGACGATTGCCGAAACGCCGGCGACGCGGACCGCTTCGAGAATTTGCGGGCCGGTCGCGGCTTCGGGAAACACCACGGCTGCGCCGCTCGCCAGCGGCGCAAGAAGCCCTACGACGAACGGATAGACATGCACCAGCGGAAGCGGAAGCAGAACGCGGTCGCCGGGTCCGGCAAGATGCGAATCCGCCAATGCGCGGACATTCGCCTCGATATTGGCGTGCGTGAGCACGATCGCCTTTGGCGTGCCCGTAGTTCCCGATGTGTAGGCGAGCATTGCTGGCGCGGAACCGGAAATTTCGGGCAGCGCTTCGGCCGCGGAACCTTCGAGGCCCGCATTGCCGTCGAGCGCGATGATGTCGAGACCGGGGTTGGATTTGCGCAGCGCTTCCGCCCGCGAAGTTGCGCACAGCACATGCGCGGCACCGGAACCGGATAAGATCGTTTGCAACTCCTCATCGCCGGCAAGTTCATCGATGGCAACTGCGATTGCGCCGATGACGCCCAGCGCCAGGCGCGCGATCACCCATGCAAACCCGTTCGGCGCGAGCAGCGCGGCCGTATCTGCGGAGCGGATGCCGCGTTGCAGAAGCGAGCCCGCGAACGCGCGCACGCGCCTCGCCAGTTCTTCGAAGCTGATCGTCTCGAGCGCGCCGTTGCGCACCGCGATAAGCGCCGGCGCATCGCCGCGGCGGGCCATGCCGTCCAAAAAGGTCCGGAATGTCCATGCGTCAGGCGCTACGTTTCGCAATTCGCGAGGCATGGAGTTTTTCTTCCGCAACGTATCGAACAGAATGCCGCGTGGCTTTCCAAATATATTGATGCGGGTCAATGTCGGGCCCGCCGGCCGGGCGATGAATCCCATGCGCCCGCGCGCTATTGCCGCCGATAGAGGCGCTGTTTGGCCAGTTCCGATACCGCCACATAAGCCACGACAATGCCCAGAAGCGTTGCGAGCAGCCGCGGCGGAAGGCGGACGAAGCCGAAATAAGCCACGCCCGGAAGATAGGGCAGCGGCAGCGTAAACGCGAAGACGCAGGCCGTCGCGATCCAAAGCACGCGGCCCGGCGCGCTCTGCCAGAACGGACGATAGGTGCGGATGACCATGATGATGAGAACCGCGGTCAACACGGATTCGACGAACCACCCCGTGCGGAAAGTTTCGGGGGAGCTGTGGAACACGATGAGAAGAACCGCAAAGGTCAAAAAGTCGAACAGCGAACTGATGGGCCCGAACACCAGCATGAAATTGCGGATATCGGCGATATTCCAGCGCCGCGGCCGTTCGACCATTTCGCGGTCCACATTGTCGCTGGCGATTCCGATGGCCGGAAGATCGGAGAGAAAATTGTTGAGCAGGATCTGCTTGGCCAGAAGCGGCAGGAACGGCATGAACAGCGAAGCCGCGGCCATGCTGAGCATGTTGCCGAAATTGGCGCTGGTCGTGATGGAGATGTATTTGAGCGTGTTGACGAAGGTGATGCGGCCGAGTTCCACGCCCTGGCGCAGCACATTGAGATCGTGTTCGAGCAGCACGAAATCGGCCGCTTCCTTGGCCACATCCACCGCCTGATCGACCGAGATTCCGGTATCGGCGGCGTGCAGCGCGGGCGCATCGTTGATGCCGTCGCCCATGTAGCCGACGACATGGCCGATGCGCTTGAGGGCGAGAATGATGCGTTCCTTCTGGTTGGGATCGATCTCGGCGAAGACATGCGTGCGGTCCGCGCGGTAGGCAAGCGCTTCGTCGGTCAGGCGCGCGAGTTCTTCGCCCGTCATGACTTCGGCATTGTCCAGGCCGATGGAGCGGGCAAAATGCGCAGCAACAAGGCGATTGTCGCCGGTGATGATCTTCAGGCCGACGCCGAGTTTGGACAGATCGGAAATCGCCTGCGCGATGTCATCCTTCAACGGATCGAGAAACAGCAAAAGACCGCGGAAAATCAGGCCATTCTCGTCGGCCCGCGTGGAGCTTTTTTGCTTGTCCATCGGCTTTGCGGCCAGCCCAAGCACGCGATAGCCCTGGCCGCTATAATCGGAAAAAATCTTTTCGATTTCGCCGCGGCGCGCAGCGTCGAGCGCGTGAACGCCCGACGAATCCTCCACACGGTCGCAAATGCCGAGAATTTCGCGCATCGCGCCTTTGGTGACGAGAACGGCGTCGTTTCCGCCCTCCGCGGCCAAAATGCTCAACCGCTTGCGCACGAAATCGTAGGGAACCTCGTCGAGCTTGCGCCAGGTTTTCAGATCGACGCCGTCCTTCTTCCCGCGCGCCACAATGGCTTCATCGAGCGGATTGGGAAGGCCGCTCTGCAGCGTCGCGTTCACAACGGCAAGCCCCAGAACATCGGCGGATGGCTTTCCATCCGCGCCGAGGGCCGTATCGAGATCCATCACGCCCTTGGTCAGCGTGCCGGTCTTGTCGGTGCACAGCACATCCATGCTGCCGAGATTCTCGATGGCTTCGAGCCGGCGCACGATCACCCCGCGCGCGGCCATGTTGCGCGCGCCGCGCGACAGCGTAATGCCGACGATGGCCGGCAAAAGCTCGGGCGAAATGCCCACGGCGAGTGCGACCGCGAAGAGAAGCGAATCCACGGGCGGCCTGTGCAGGAAAACATTGGCGGCAAAAACCGCCATGACGAGAACGATCATCACGCGCGTGAGCAGATAGCTATAGCGGCGCAGGCCCCGCTCGAATTCCGTTTCCGGCGGGCGCAGGCGCAGGCGGTCGGCGATGGCGCCGAACTCGGTCTGCCGTCCCGTTTTCACCACCAGCATGCGCGCGGTGCCGCTGCGCACCGATGTGCCCATGAACACGCAATTGCTGCGCGCTGCGATGCCCGCCTGTCCGGCCGCGATGCCGGGCTGTTTTTCGACCGGAAAGGCTTCGCCGGTGAGAGCTGCCTGCGCCACGAAGAAATCCTTGGCTTCGAGGAGCACGCCGTCCGCCGGGATCAGGCTTCCCGCCGAGAGCAGAACGACATCGCCGGGCACGATCGCTTCGCTTGCGACGGACGATAATTTGCCGCCGCGGATGACCGCGCACATGATCCGGATGCGCGCGCGCAATCGCTCGACGGCGGCCGATGCGCGATATTCCTGCGCAAAGCCGAGCAGCCCGCTGCCGAAAACGATGGCGAGAATGATGAGCGAATCCGTCCATTGCCTCAAAACACCGGAGACGATGGCGGCGAAAACGAGGATCAGAACCAGCGGACTCCCGAATTGCCGCAAGAGCAATTGCGCGACCGAAAACCGCGCGCCCGCGCGTAAGCTGTTCGGCCCGTAGCGCTTGAGCCTGCGCGCGGCCGCGGCGGCGCCAAGTCCGTTCTCGCTGCTGTGAAGCGATTTGAGCAAGGTTCCGGCGGGCCGGCTCCACCAGGCCGCAAGCGCCCGAGGCGGCGGATCGCTGCGGTCATGCGGTGCCATGCCTGCTATCGCATCTTCGATGGAATCCGGATCATTCTGCCATCGATCACGAAGCGGTCATAGCCGCGATGGTGCAGCATTTTCGGATTTTTCTGCGCCGGATCTTTCCACGCCGCCACCACTTCCAGCACGAAAAGATTGTATTTTTTGACGAGGCTCGTGTCGCGCACGCGGCATTCGAGATTGACGAAGCATTCGCCGATCAGGGGCGCGCGCACGCGGGCGGCGGGCAGGGGTGTCAATCCGAAAGCGGTGAATTTGTCGGTGTCGCGGCCGGAAGAATTTCCCACCTGCACCGCCTTGCGCGCGAGCCGGGCGGGCGGAATTGCGATCACGCATTGTCTTGTTTTCGTCAGAGCCGCGAAGCTGAAATTGGCGGCGCTGACGATGCAGGCCGCCAATGGCGGCTCGAAATCCACCATCATGTGCCACGACATCGTCATGACATTGGCCCGGCCTTTGGCCGCCGTCGTCAGCAGCACGACGGGGCCGGGCTCCAGCAATTCATACACTTTGGACAGCGCAAGCTTTCGCATGCGCCGGTGTTGCTGCGGCATGCTCGCACCGCTTAAGCGTGGTGGGCGGATAACGCCTTCAGCGCAATGCCGGACGTCGCGCGCGTCGATCTTGCCGAAATATCGCCGAGGCTCAGCATGCCGACCATGCGCTTTCTTGCATTGATGACGGGAAGCCGGCGCACTTTGCCCTTCTTCATGATCGCGACCGCCGATTTCACGTCCTGATCGGCGTTGCAATAAAGAATTTTCTTCGTCATCACGTCGCGCGCCGTGAGCTTGCGCACATCGCGCGAATTGCCGAGCCCGCGGCAGCAAATGTCGCGGTCGGTGACCATTCCGACAAGACGGTCGTTCTCGCCGACGGGCACGGCGCCGATGTCGTCCCGGCGCATCTTGCGCGCGATCTTTGCCACAGGCGTTGCAGGATCGACCCACACGACGCCTTTGTGCATGATTTCCTTGACCTTCATGGCTGTTTCTCCAGGCCTTCTGCCGCAACAGCCTATGCGCCGGCACTGTTCATTTATTGACCTTGGTCAAAATTAGGACACCGTTAAGGCAGATACTGCGCAAACCTGCGAAACGAGCCGGACGGCTTATCTTTCGAAAAGGAGACATCATGAGATCGATCATCATTCCGGCATTGGCCGCGCTCGGCTTGGCTGCGGCCTCGCCGGCTCTGGCTGCGCCGCCCGATACCGGCGGTCAGCACGATCATCAAGGCGATCACGGAGATCACGGCAAGGGCAATCCCCCGCCGGGCGGAAGCGGTCCTTCGAGCGGTCCGTCGACGGGAACCGGTCATCAAGGCCCAATTATGAAAATGGATCAGCACGGGACGGGAACACAAACCGATCACCATGACACGGGCACGCAAACCGACCATCATAATGTCACGATACAGGGTAATCCGCCGTCCGGTCCGGTCATGCATGGCGAAGATCACACGATGCGCACCAAGCACGCGCCGCCGCCTCCGCCGCCCAAGCGTTACGATTGGGGCGAATATCATCAGGGCCAGACGCCGCCCACGATGAAGCACGCGCCGCGGCTCGATTTCCATTCGTGGCAACGCAATTTCAGCGCGCCGAAGCACTACCATTGGCAGCCTTATCACCAACCGAACGGCTGGTATTACCGGCGCTGGGTGTTCGGCATGGTGCTGCCGTCATTCTTCTGGACGCAGGACTACTGGATCAACGATTACTGGGATTTCGATCTGCCCGATCCGCCTTATGGCTATGTCTGGGTGCGTTACGGCGACGACGCATTGCTCGTCAATGTGCGGACCGGATTCATCCTGCAGGTCGAATACGATCTGTTCGATTAAGCCGTATCGGACGTGAAAGTGAGAGCGCCCCGGTTCCGCCGGGGCGTTCTTTTTTATTTGGCGCTGTTGTGCTGCTTCATGTGCCAGCGCCATGCGGTTTCGACGATCGTGTCGAGACCGGCGAAACTTGCGGGATCGATGTTGAGCACGGCTTTCAATTGCGCCGCATCGGCCACGAGCACGGGCGGATCGCCCGGCCGGCGCGGCGCTGCGTTCCATGGCACTTTGCGTCCCGTATGGCGCTCAATGGAAGCGATCACTTCCAGCACGGATGCGCCTTTGCCGCGTCCCACATTCAGCGCCGCGGATTTTCCGCCCGCGAGCAGATAATCGAGCGCAGCCACATGGGCGCGCGCGAGATCGTCGACATGCACGTAATCGCGCACGGCGGAGCCGTCCGGCGTATCGTAATCGAGGCCGTAAAGCGCAAGCGGCTTGCCCGAATTCAGCGCCGCCTCGATCGCAAGCGGAATGAGATGCGTTTCGGGCGCATGATCCTCGCCGATTTCGCCGTCGCGGTCTGCGCCCGCCGCATTGAAATAGCGCAGCGCGACGTAAGAAAAAACGCCCGCGGCCGCGCCATCGGCCAGCATCCACTCGGCCGTGAGCTTTGTGTGCCCGTAGGGATTGACGGGCACCTGCGCGGCGGTTTCGGAAATGGGCGAGCTTTGCGGAATGCCGTATGTCGCGCAGGTGGATGAAAACACGATGGCGCCGATCCTGTTCGCCCGCATCGATTCGAGAAGCTGCAACGTGCCCGCGACATTGTTGCGATAATATTTGAGCGGCTCGGAAACCGACTCGCCGACATAGGCGAAGGCTGCGAAGTGGATCGCCGCTTCGGGCTTGTAGCGGCGAATCACCTCATCGAGCCGCGCGGCATCGAGAATGTCGCCGCGCTCGAACGGCCCCCACTTCACCGCCCATTCATGGCCGTAGACGAGATTGTCGTAGACGACCGGCAGATATCCCGCCCGCGCCAGCGCCTTGCAGGTGTGGCTGCCGATATAGCCGGCGCCGCCCGTTACCAAGATGTTGCGGGACATCGCTTCCCTCGATCGCCGCCGAATCGCTTTCTAGCATTCAAAATGCCCGAGGGCAGTGCCATTCGGGATGCGCCGAATCTGCGAACGGAGCGCCTCCTTATATATATGTGTGGGGGATCGATCTCCGCGGCCTGTTCTGCCGGAAACGTACCGTGTACGCGGGGGCGAATCCGCACGCCGGAATCATGTTTCGGACGCAGGCTCCGAAATGTTGGAAAACTGTCAAAATGTGGCGATTTTGCCGATCTCCGGAGCCATCGCTAGCATAATTGGCCTATAGCTTGAGGACGTTTAACGGGCTATGCTACATTTTATTACTTGTCTAACGGGGGGTGGGGCCGATGCCGTCGCACCGCAGTGTCGATGCGCCTGGGGTCGCGGCGCAGGTTCCGTTCTTAATGCGGGCAAGCGGCGAACGCAGCGAGTTGGGGGCTTATTTGACGGGGATTCACACCTTGGCGGCCGGGTTCAAACGGTCGCGCATCGCTCTCGTTGCAGCGCTGGCATTCGGCGCGCTTGTGCTTGCTCCCGAATCCGCATCGGCGATCACGGGCTGCACGGTGACGCAAGCAGGCGGAGTCGATTGCAGCATCGCCACTGTGACTGTGCCCGGAACGCTTCTCGATGCCGGCGGACTTCCCAGCACCACGACCACCGATCAGATCATCCAGTTCGATAACGGCAAGCCGATCACGGCAACGGTCAACGCGGTGACGGTCAGCGGTTATGGCCTTGAGCTTCTGCAAACCGGCGCCACGTCGGGAAAAATCAACCTTATTAATAATGCAGGCAGCCTCATCACGTCGGATCCGGGCAACGGAACGGCCGCGGTCGCGCTGGTCGGCAATTCGGGCGATATCACTTATTCCGGATCGGGTTCGGTCACCGGCAGCGACAATGACGGCATCTACGCCAGCAACACCGGCACCGGACAGATTTCCATCGTCACGACGGGCATCGTCGCGGCGGGCGACAATTCCGGCGGCGACGATTACGGCATCTACACGACCGCCCAGGATGGCGCGACCACGATCAACCTCGATCACGGCGGAACGATCGAGGGCACGACCGCGGGCGGGTTGGCCGATGGCGCGGGCATCTATGCGCGCTCGCTGACCGGCAACGTCATCATCACGGCCGACGATATCGGCATCGACAACACCGACCGCACCTATACCGGCGTCGATGCGGCCATCACCGGCAACGGCAGCGGCCAGTTGAGCGTGACGAGCGTCGGCACGATCTACGCGACCGAGACGGGCATCAGCGCCGTCAGCAACAATCTCGGCGGCATCGTCGTCAATCTTAATTCCGGCAGCACGCTCGATGTTTCGGGCGGCGTGGCGACCGTGGGCGAATATGTGCGCGACACCGGAGCTGCAGGCGGCATCACGGTCACCAATCAGGCTGGCTCGGCGATCGATCCCGATACCGGCGTCGATTCGCAGATCACCAACAACGCCAACAGCGGCAACGTCATCGTCCATCAGGACGGCGATCTCACCGGCAACATCACGGGCATCATCGCGGCCACCAATGGCAGCGGCAATGTTCAGGTCGACGGTTCGGGTAATATCGCGGGCGGATCGGGTGTGACCGCGACCAGCGCGTCGGTTCCCGCCACCGCCAGCAATGTCGGCATCTTCGCGCTGCAGAACGGCGGCAGCGGCACCGTAACGGTCAGCGGCTCGGGCACGACGAGCGGCAACAGCGCGATCATCGCTGAAATTGCTCAATCGTCGAATACGTCCGCGGTGCTGGTGGACCGCTCCGGCGCAATCACGGTCACGGGCACGGACGGCGGCGGCATCCTGGCCTCCTCGGCCGGTACCGGCTCCGTCACCGTGCAGAACACGGGCGCGATTTCCTCCAGCGGTGGCGACACGGTCGCTTACGGTATCGACGCGGTGGGCGCGGGCGGCAATGTGTCCGTCAAGAATGTCTCGAGCATCACCGCCAACGGAACCAATGGCTACGGCATTTCCGCCAGCACCATCCTCAACGGCACGGTAACGGTCTCCGGCACCGGCGCGATCAATGCGGTCGGCAACGGCATCAGCGCCACGACCACCGGCGGCGGCAAGGTCACGGTCACGGGCACCGGCGCGATCATTGCCGATTCCGATTCCAATGGTTCGGGCACCGGCATTATCGCGACCTCCGTGGGCGGTGATATTACCGTGACGCCGGGCAGCACGGTTTCCGGCGCGAACGGCATCGACGCCGAAACCACGTCCAACGGCGTGGTCACGGTCACGACCGGCGGCAATGTGACCGGCAATACCGGTTACGGCCTCAGGACCGTGGCGCAGGATGGCGCCACCACCATCACCGCGAATATCGGCGGCATCCAGGGCAACACCTACGGCGCCGAAGCCACCTCCAACGACGGCACGATCACCATCACCGGCTCGAAGACGTTCACCGGCAGATCGGGGCCCGCCATCGGCGCCACGATGAACGGCGGGAGCGGCCCCGGCGCGGGCTTTGACGGCATCCTGATTTCAGGCACCGGCAACACATCCACGACCGGCACGGGCGACGGCATCGACGCGTCGATCACCTCGGGCTCCAACCACTCCAACATCGACATCACCCGCAGCGGCATGGTCACGGCGGGCGCGAACGGCGTCAAAGCCACGACGCTGGGCAATGGAAACGTCACCGTCATCAACACCGGCAATGTGCTTGGCACGACCGGCATCGGCATCGATGCGGAATCGCAGGGCGGCAATATTCTGGTCGCGCCGTCGGGCACGGTGTCGGATGCGAACGGCATTCTGGGCTCGACGATTGCGGGCGGCACCGTCACGGTCACCACCGCGTTCGGCGCAGGCGGCAACGTCACCGGCACGCCGGGCTACGGCATCGAGACCTCCGCCGATAACGGCAACACCGCCATCACGAACAACGCAGCCCTCGTTCACGGCGCGACCTATGCCGTCAACGCGACGTCGAACGGCACCGGTGGAATCTCGGTCATCGGCGCGGGCGATTACACAGGCGGAAGCGCCGGCGGCATCTATGCGATTATCAACGGCACGGGCCCCTCTGGCGCGAGCGGTGTCGGTCCCGGCGGCGCCTACGGCATCTTTATCAGCGGTTCCGGCAAGACCACGACCACGGACGGCGATGCCATTCACGCCCATGAAGCGGGCGGCACGGCGGGCATTCTCGTCAATCGCACGGGCAACGTGACGGTTACGGATGCGTCCGGTGGTGGCGACGGCATCTATGCCGTGACTGCCGGCACCGGCGATGTGACGGTCACCGGCGTCAACAAGGTCGTGGCCGGTTACGAAGCGGGCGCCACCGGCATCGATGCGGAATCGAATGGCGGCGCCGTCGCCGTCACGCCGGCGGGAACCGTCGATGGCGGAAACGGCATCAACGCTTCGACCGTCGGCAATGGCAGCGTGCTGGTGCAGACCATCGCGGGCTCGGCGGGCAATGTGACCGGCCATGCCGGCTATGGCGTGCAGACTTCCGCCCAGAACGGCAACACCATTGTCAACAACAAGGCAGCGCTCATCAGCGGCACGAGTTGGGGCGATAATTCGACATCGACCGGCACGGGCACGCTCACCATCGAAGGCGCGGGCGATTATTCGGGCGATAACAACGCCGGCATCGGCGCCTTTCTGACGGGCGGAAACGCCGGCGGCGGCACCGGCATCTATATCACCGGCACGGGCAACACGAGTTCGATCATCGGTTACGGCATCGACGCGAATATCTCCAATTCCGGCAACAACACCGATATCGTCATCGACCGCTCGGGCACGGTGACCGTCGGTTCTGGCGGCGAGGACGGCATCTTCGCCCACACCTCCGACAGCGGCAACGTACTCATCCACGACATCAGCAATGTGCAAGGCGGCACGGGCGTGGGCGCGCATGGCATCGACGCGGCCTCGATCGGCGGCAATGTGACGGTCGATCTGTCCACGCCGGTTCTGAATTCGGCGACGGTATCCGGCGGCAACGGCATCAGCGCGGCCACCATTAGTGACGGCAATGTAGTCGTCACGACCTATACGGACGCACTCGGCAATGTGACCGGCAGCAACGGCTATGGCGTCAGCACCTCGGCGGTCAATGGCACCACGGTCGTCACCAACAACGCGCAGACCATCGGCGGCTCGACTTGGGCCGACACATCGACAGTGAGCGGTCTGGGCACGATCAGGATTACCGATAGCGGCGTTTCCGGAGACGGCAATTTCGCGGGCGGCAGCTTGGGCGGCATTTCCGCCGTTGATACCGGCACGGGGCCAACAACGCCCATCGGACCGGCAGGCCATGTGAACAATGCCATCTGGATCAGCGGCACCGGCAATACCAGCGGCAGCACCGGAACCGGAATCTATGCGCGTATCAATAACGTGCTGAACGGCGGCTCCATCCGGATAGACCGCACAGGCACGGTGAGCGACACGGGCGGAAACGGCATCGACGCCGAGATTCTGGCCGGCACCGGCAATGTCACCGTCACCGGCACGGGTGCGGTGACCGCCAATAATGCGACCGGCACCGGCATCACCGCGATCGCGCAGACCGGCGCTGTGACGGTCACGCCGTCCAGCACGGTCTATGGCAGCAACGGCATCGACGCGGAAACCGGCGGCAGCGGAACAGTGACTGTCACCACGCTCGGCGACATCACCGGTGTGGTCGGCGACGGCATCCATGCGCGTTCGGCCAATGGCGATATCAAGGTCACCACGGCGGCGGGCACGCTGGTCGCGGGCGATTTCGGCGGCTCGGGCACCGGCGACGGCATCGATGCGCAGGCGAGCGGCTCGGGCAATGTGCGCGTCATCGCCAACAGCGATGTCAGCGGCGATCCCGGCATCCTCATGACGAGCGCCACCGGCTATGTTTGGGCGACGGTCAACGGCACGACCACCGGCTTGCTGGATGGCGTCGATGCGGAAGTCACGTCGAGCCTGGCCACATCGGCGGCCTATGTGCTGGTTGACGGCACGGGCAATGTCACCGGCGGTACGAACGGCATCTACGCCAACAATGCGGGCGCCGGAGACACAACCGTCACCGGCGGCGGCAATACCATCGGCAATGGCGGCGACGGCATCGACGCCTTCTCGGTTGCGGGCGACGTTCTGGTCGATCGCAACGGCACGGCGAGCGGCACGGCCATCGGTATTCATGCGCGATCGACCAGCGGCGGTGGCGTCACGGTCAGTGGTGTCCTCGATACATCGGGCACGAGCGGCCAAGGCATTCTGGCGGAAAGCTCCGGCGGCGATGGCGACGTGCTGGTGACACCGGCGGGCACCGTGTCGGGTACGACCGGCATCGATGGACGCGCGGTCGGCCTGGGCACCGTGACGATAACGACCGCGAGCGGCATAGGCGGCAATGTGACCGGCACTACCTTCGACGGCATCTACGCCCTGGCCGCCGATGGCAACATCGACATCACCAACAATGCGGCCCTGGTCATCGGCGCGCTCGATGGCGCGGATGCGAATTCCTCCGGCGCTGGCGCGATCACCGTCGGCGGATCGGGCACCTACACCGGCACCGCGACCGCGGGCATCTCTGCCTCCGAAACCGGCGCGGGTCCCGCCTCAGGCAATGGCATCCACATCACAGGCTCGGGCAACACGACCACGAATACAGGCGTGGGCATCGTCGCCAATATGTCCAGCAGCTCGAATGCATCCGACATCCTGATCGATCGCACCGGCACGGTCACGGTGGGCGCCACGGGCGGCGACGGCATCGACGCGACGACGAGCGGTACGGGCAACGTCACCGTGGATGGCGTCGGCAATGTGCTCGCGGGCACGTCGGGCAGCACCACCGGCATCCATGCCGAAGCAGCTCTCGGCGGCGATGTCGATATCGAACCCGCCGGCACGGTCACCGGCTCTAACACGGGCATTTATGGCCGCGCGCATGTCGCGGGCGATGTGACGGTGGTCACGGCCTCGGGTGCTTTGGGCAACGTCACCGGCACTTCGACCGACGGTATTCACGCGGTCGCACATGACGGCGATATCTCGGTCACGAACAACGCCAATCTGGTGTTGGGCGGCGACACCGGCGTGCATGCCGTTGTGACCGGCATTGGCACGATCACCATCGGCGGCGGCGGCACCTATACCGGCACCGCAAGTTACGGCATTCGCGCTTACGAAAGCAGCACGGGTCCGGGCGCGGGCAATGACGGCATCCACATCACAGGTTCGGGCAATGCCAGCACGACGAGCGGCATCGGCATCAGTGCGGTGATCGCCAGTTCGTCGAATGCGTCCGACATCGTGATCGACCGCACCGGCACGGTCACGGTCGGCGCAGGCGGCGGCGATGGCATTGACGCGACCACCAATGGCGCGGGCGATGTTTCGGTCACCGGCACGGGCGCGGTCATTGCGGGCACGGGTCTGGGCGATATTGGTATCCACGCCATCGCATCGGGCGGCGATGTCGATGTCGAACCGGCCTCCACCGTCTATGGCGGCGGCATGGGCATCGACGCCGAGACAGTCCTCACCGGCACGGTCACGGTCGTGACCCATGGCAATATCACCGGCGACACGGATGACGGCATCCATGCGCGCACGGCGGACGGTGACATTCACGTCACAACGGCGGCCAGCACCAAGGTTTGGGGCGATCATCTGGGCACCGGCTCGGGCGACGGCATCGATGCGCGCGCGAGCGGCGCGGGCAATGTGATCGTGGTCGCCAACAGCGACGTCGAAGGCGATCCCGGCATCATCATGAGCAGCGCCACGGGCAATGTGGATCTGACCGAGAACGGCACCGTCACCGGCGATGTCGGCCGCGGTATCGATGCGCAAGTGACGAGTCCGGCGGCGACCAGCTACGTGAAGGTCACCGGCGCGGGCAATGTGTTCGGCGCGACCGACGGCATCTATGCCAAGAATGCGGGCCACGGAAACACGACCGTCAGCGGCAGCGGCAACACGACGGGCTATAACGGCGACGGCATCGACGCCTATACGGTCGCAGGCGCTGTTCTGGTCAACCGCATCGGCACGGTGACCGGCAGCAAGAACGGCATCGATGCACAATCGACCGGCGGCGGCAGCGTCACGGTCACCGGCACCGGCAATGTGCTCGGCGACATTGGCGGCAGCGGCTATTACGGCATTCACGCGGTGGCGAGCGGCGGCGGCGGCAATGTCAGCGTCACGCCGAACGGCACGGTCGATGGCGACACCGGTATCTTTGCGCAGGCAGCGGGTACCGGCACGGTAACGGTGACGACGGCAGGCACGGCGCTGAACCGCGCCGCCGGCAATGTCACCGGCCATGTAGGCGACGGCATCGATGCCTATGCGTTGAACGGCAATATCGACGTGACCAATAACGCGGCTCTGGTCAGCGGCAGCGTAGCCGGTGTCTATGCGGAGACCGATGGCATCGGCGCGATCACCATCGACGGGCCCGGCACCTATCATGGCGGCACGGGCGACGGCATCCAGGCCGCGATGTACGGCAACGGCCCGGCGGCGACGTTGGGCGTCAGCCCGAGTACGAATGCAGGTATCTGGATCACCGGCAGCGGCAACACAACGAGCACGTCGGGCGTCGGTATCAGCGCTTATATCGACCTTGTGTCGAACGTCTCCGATATCGTGATCAGCCGCAGCGGCCTCGTGTCGGGCGGCGGCGACGGCATCGATGCGGTGACGCATGGCACCGGCAATATCTTCATCACCAACACCGGGGCGGTCACTGGCGGCGCGAGCGCAACCGGCATCCATGCCATCGCAGCGGGCGGCAACGTCGATGTCGAACCGGCCTCCACCGTCTGGGGCGGTGTCTATGGCATCGACGCCGAAACGACCGGCTCGGGCACGGTCACGGTCGTCACGCATGGCAATATCACCGGCAACACCGATGACGGCATCCATGCGCGTTCGGTGAACGGCGACATCAATGTCACGACGGCGGCGAGCACGACGGTGACGGGCGATGCGGCCCACACCGGCTTCGGCGACGGCATCGACGCGCGCGCGAGCGGCGCGGGCAATGTGCATGTCATCGCCAACAGCGCGGTCTATGGCGATCCGGCGATCATCGTGACCAGCGCCACGGGCAATGCCTGGGCGACGGCGAACGGCATCACCAGTGGTCTCACCTATGGCGTGTATGCGCAGGTCACCGGCTCTGCCGCGACGAGCTATGTGCTGGTCGATGGAACGGGCGCGGTTACCGGCGGCACCACCGGCATCTATGCCGACAATGATGGCCACGGCACCACGACCGTCAGCGGCTCCAACAGCACGCAGGGCAATAATGGCGACGGCATCGACGCCTTTGCGAAGGACGGCGCCGTTCTTGTCAATCGCACCGGCACGGTGACGGCCACCAAGACCGGCATCGATGCGGAAACCAGCGCCGGCGGCAGCGTCACGGTCAGCAATGTGGGCGCGGTCAGCGCCAATACGGGCGCGGGCGGCTACACCGGCATCAAGGCGATCCAGGCCGGCGGCAATGGATTTGTGACCGTCACGCCCGCAGGCACCGTCAGCGGCGCCAAGGGCATCGACGCCGAATCGGCCGGCACGGGCGCGATCACGGTGACGACGGCGAGCGGCAATGGCGGCAACGTCACCGGCACGCTCACCGACGGCATCGATGCGTTCTCGGCCGATGGAACCATCACCGTCACCAACAACGCCACGAACGTCAGCGGCCATGTCACCGGCCTCGACGCGGAAAGCACGGCGGTGGGCGCGGGCCATGGCGCGATCTCCGTGCTCGGTTCGGGCACCTTCACCGGCTCGACGGGCGACGGCATCGATGCCGAAATGCACGGCCTCGGCCCGGCATTCGGCTCGAACGGCATCGCGATCTCCGGCTCCGTCAGCGCCACGACCACGACGGGCTATGGCATCGAGGCGCTCATCGACAATTCGTCGAACGCTTCCACCATCAGCATCACAACCACCGGCACGGTCGCCAGCAGCAGCAATGACGGCATCCACGCCACCACCATCGGCGGCGGCAACATCACCATCGGCACCACCAACAGCAATGTCGGCAATGTGACCGCGGGCGCGGCCGCGACCGGCATCTATGCAGCGACCAGCGGCGGCAACGGCAATGTCTCGATCGCGACGAACGGCACGATCTCCGGCGCGCGCGGCGTTTATGCTTCCGCGGTTGGCAGCGGCACGGTGACGGTCACGGTGACCAAGAACACCGCGGGCAATGCGGGCAACGGCATCGAAACCTCCGCGGTCAACGGCGCCACGAACGTGAACGTCAATGCCGCAACGACCACGGGCACGGGCTCGGGCTATGCCGGTGTGAAGGAAACCGCCAGCGGTTCGGGCAACCTCTTTCTCACGGTCGCCTCGGGCGCAACCGTCACCGGCGGCACGACGGCGGGCGGCGTGATCATGTCGCAAGCGGGAACGGGATCGAATTCGATCACCAACACCGGCACGATCACAGGCGCGGGCTCGACCGCCAATCCGGTGATTTCCGTGGGCACGACCGCATCGGGCACCACCACCATCACCAACAATTCGGCCGGCGTGATCCAGTCGACAAATTCGACCGCCAACAACAAGCCGGCCGATCTGGCGATCCTGTCGTCCACCACCACGGGCAACGATTCCATCGTCAATCACGGCACGCTGAACGGCGAGATCAAGCTCAGCAACGCCACCAATTCGGTGAACAATTCCGGCACCTGGTACCTGCGCGACAATTCCGGCGCAAGCCGCGTGGCGGCCGCGTTCGGTTCGGGTTCGAGCAACTCGCTGACCAACTCCGGCACGATCAACGCCGGTAACACGCTGGCGGCGGCGACCACGACCATCACCGGCATCCAGACCATCATCAATTCAAACACGATCAATGCCGGCCTCTTCGGTACGTCCGACGTGACCACCTTCGACGCCAGCGGCCATGTGCAGACCGTGACCAACACCGGCACGATCAATGTGCACGGCACGCTGAGTTTCGTGGGCGATTTGAGCTCGAGTTTCAACAACGCGGGCGGCATTATCGACATGCGCACGTCCGGCTCGGCGACCACCGATGTGACGGGCCTGAACGTGACGGCGTCGGGCAACACCTATTCGCCCGGCGTGGCCTATGATTTCGCGGGCGGCACGAACAGCCGCCTCGGCCTCGACACTTTCGTCGGACAATTGTCGTCGGCGGGATCGACGGTGCCGTCCGACCGTCTGCTCATCAGCGGTGCTGCGACATTGACCACCGGCATCCTCGTCAACGATGTCGATGCGGCCTCCGGTTCCTACAATCCGATCGGCATCACGCTCGTTGGCGTCAACGGCGCAAGCAGCGACGCCTTCTATCTGCAATCGCTTGCCTCGACCTCGCCTTACGATGCGCTCGAAACCGGCGTCGGCCCGATGGGCGCGATCAAGAAAGGCTTCTGGGTCTATCCGCTCCTGCAATCGACGCATGGCGAAGCGGTTGCCGACGGCCTGACCGGCGCGAACTCCACCGAATACCGCCTCTACGGCCTGCCGGATGTGGAAGCCTATCAATTGCCGCTCGCCGTCACCGGCGCGCAGAACATCTGGTACGAAACCGCGGCCGGATGGGACGAGCGCCAGGAAGAGGCGCGCCGCTACTGGGATGTCTACGCCAATCGCCGCAACGCCAACCAATCCGGCAAGACGGCCGATGTCTGGCTGAAGGCGACCGGCAGCTGGACCACGCGCGATGTGTCGCATGACCAGTCCGCGCTCGTGCCGGCGGCCAGCGCGCTCGATCCGGTGAGAACCGACTTCAAGCAGGATGTGGGCTCGCTCCAATTGGGCGTCGACGGTCAGGTCAGCGGCACGCGCGATGGCGCCTTCGTGCTCGGCGCATCGGTTGGCTATGTCGGATCCGATCTCGATTTCAAGAATTCGCTCAACTCGTTCGCCTATAGCGGCGGGCTGATCGACGTGACGGCCGATTATTATAACGGCCCGTGGTTCGTGGACGTGCTGGCCAAGATAGACCTGCTGCAGACACGTCTCAGGTTCAACAGCCTCGCGCCGTTCGGCTACACCAACAAGACGATCAACACCGACACGTATGGCGCATTGTCGAGCGCGGGCTATCACTTCGTCCTCGATCGCGATCATACGGGCCAAACCTATCTCGAGCCGTTGATCACGCTCTCCTACACGCAGAGCAATATCGACAAGTTCACCGCGCTCGGCACGACGGCGAACTTCAGCGACGGCGCGACCTTCCGCGGCGCGGCCGGCGCACGGCTCGGCACGCTCATGGGCCAGAAGGACAGCTTCTATCTCGACGGCTCGATCACGGCGCAATATTGGGAAGAATTCACCAATTCCACGTCCGTGCTGCTCAGCACGCTCGGACCGGCGCTCGTGCTCGACGACAAGGACCGCGAGAAGGGCTATGGCCAGGTCACCGGCATGCTCGATATCGCCGACGGGGATTCCGGCTGGTCCGGCTTCCTCAACGGCGGAGCCAAGTTCAACAGCCAGTTCACCACCGTGGAGTTGAAGGGCGGCGTGCGTTACCAGTGGTAACCATCCTGCCGGAGCGCGAAACGCGGGCGATGACAATAAAGACATGATCGGATGGCGTTTCCGCACGGGAGCGATCTTGACGGCGGACTTTCCCGGATTGCATGTTCCCCCGCCGCGTCATCGGCCCTCCGTTCCGTTTCAACGATCCGCGTAAGGGAATGCGTTTCAATGGTTGCTTCAATCGCCGGTGAGCTGCCGCAAAAGGGCAAAGAGATGTTCAAAACTGCAATTTCCAAGCCGTATCTGCTGGCCGTGCTGCTGGCGGGCGGTTTGCTCGTGGGCTGGGTGGCGCGGGGCGTCGTCTCGCAGCCGGCCGATGCGCCCACGATCACGGTGTTCAAGAACTGGCAGCTGATCTGCCCCGCGCCGAGCGCGGCCAAGGGCAATTGCACGCTGTCGCAGAACGTGGCCGATCCGAAGAGCGGCGCGGTGGTTATCCGCTTCGTCGTTTCCGCCGACAAGAGCACGCGCAAATTCGCGATCGGCGCGCCGTTCAACGTGCTTCTTCCGCCCGGCATCGGCCTGAAGGTCGATGGCGGCACGATGCAGGCTTACGCCTACAAGACCTGCAACGGATCGGGCTGTATCGCCAGCGTCACGGCTGACACGCAGCTCTACAACAACATTCTCGCCGCGAAGAAGATCGAGGTCTTCTACGAAAATCTCAACACGAAGACGAGCGGATGGGCGCTTTCGATGGACGGCTATGCCGATGCGGTCCATACGATGCGGGCCGCCGAAGCCAATCGTCATTCCTGGCTCAGAAGGGTGCTGCTGTGAAACGCGTTCTGCTGATTATATCGATTCTGTTCGCCGCAGTTCCGCTGGCCGCCGCCGCCAAGCAGGCCGTGCCGCCGTCGAAGCCGCAGGCCGCTCAGGCCGCGAACGCCAAGCCGGACGTCAGCTATTACGGCGATTGGGCCGTGCGCTGCTTCCCCATCAAGTCGGCGTCGCCCTGCGACATGTTGTTTGCAACCGTCCGCAAGAACACGAATTTGCGGGTGACCAGCGTGTCCATCGCCTATGTGCCCTCGAAGGACAGTTATCTGATGCAGGTCGCCGTGCCGTTGGGAATCGACCTGTCCAAAGGCGTCGTCATGTCGGCCGGCACGTTCAGCACCCAGAAACTCGCCGTGCGCCGCTGCGACAATGGCGGCTGCTATGTCGAAACCGGCGTCACCGGCGATCTGATTCAGAGCCTGGTGCAGAACGCCTCTCAGGGCGGGGCGCTAAAGATCGTCACCGATAGCGGAAAGCCGCTTTCGCTGGCGATGTCGCTCAGGGGCTTCGACGAGGCCCAGCAGGCCATGGTTGCAAGCGCCCGCCAGAAGGCCACCCAATAGGCCTTTAGCCTGGCCGTCCGCGATGGGCTGTGGGTAAAGGCCGGGTTTCGGGAACGGAATCAGAACAAAGCACTGCCCGAAGACCGGGCGGAACGCGTCCGGCCATGCGCCGCACGACGCGAATCACCGCACGGCACAAGACCTTGGCCGAGGCGTCAAAAAGCCTGATAGCGCAGCGTTCTACCGTAAGACGCGGATGGACTTTTCGCTGTCGCTGTGGTCTCTTTAATGCTGATTTTTGGCACGCTCGCGGGGGTGCGCCGAAACGAAGGGGTGTGCTATCGCGTGATAGCAGCGAAGGGGGTAATCGTGGCGGCTGATCGCGGCGGTTCGGGGATCGAAATTTCCGGTGCGGCCAGCGCCTCGCGTTGTGCAATGCGGCTGTCTCATCCATCCGTTTTCATGCAACGCTTGCGGGCAGAACTCTCTGCCGCGCGCGCGGTTGCATTCGGCCATCGCAGGAGAAAGGAAGTTCGCTGATTTCGTGTGCTCGCGGAAAGCGGCAGCGTTCAGGCTCATGCAGACAAATTACGGAAAACCGTAGCGAATGCGGGCAGAATTGCTGAAGCGGGAAACGCCGAATCGGGGGCGGAGTTCCGTTCCGGGTGACACGGTCTACGAAGGGGCAAAATGAAGTATCTGCGTTTCAGTCGAACGGTTATTCATGCGGCGGCGCGCCGGTTGCGCCGCGCGTCCGGCTGGCCGGCGCGAGGGGATCGAAATGAACGATAGCAGCGCCAGCGAGACACCGGCGGTTGCCGCGAACAACCGCGCGCCGCGCCGCAGATCGTTCCGCACGCGCCTTCTGATGAGCGCGATGATCTCGATTCTGGCGGTCGCGCCGGTGCGCGTGGCTTACGCGCAGGCCGAGACCACCATGACACCGGTGCAAAGCGTTCCGAGCAATGGTCTGCCCTATAACGGCAATTCGCAGCAGACGGCGACGCCGCCCGATTTGACCAGCGTCGGTCAGGGCGGATGCAACAACCAGTATCAGAACAAGATCAATTCGCTTGGCGATTCCATCGCCGACGACAACATCGTCAACGTGACGGCCGAAGGCGTGGCGCTGGGCGCGGAGATCTACGACGCCACGCAGGAAACGGAAGAATTTATCGGCGCGGGCGTCGGCCTCGGCGAAGCAGCTGTCGGCGTGGCGACACCGCTCGATGCCGCACCCGCAGCACCCGGTCTCGCCGAAGCGGGCGTGCAACTCGGCCTTGCTGGTGCAGCCGAAGGCGTGCTCTCCGTCGCGCTCGGCGCCGAAGTGGCGGACTTCGCAACCGGCCTTGCCGGCGCGATCCTGCAAAAGCAGCAGCAGAACCTGACCGATTACGTCAGCAACCTGCCTTATTGCGGCACCGAATTCACGGGCACCATTCAGGCCGACGCCAATATCAACACGAACCAGGGCATCGCGGCGGATGGTGGTGCGATCAATCTCGGCAATCCGGACGGTAAGTCCTATCAGGGCGGCATCACGCTCGGCGGCGGCGCGCTTTCGGGCGCGGGTTCCATCGGTCCTGCGGATGGCAGCAATCTCGCAATGACGGGCGACGTCACCGCAATTGCAATCGGCAATGATTCGCAAGCTACCAATGCGGGCAGCGTCGCACTCGGTTACAACGCGATCTCGCAGAACGACAACACCATCGCCATCGGCACGAATGCGAATGCGGGCCAGCTCGCGGCGGGCGCCATCGCCATCGGCTACAACGCGACGGCCGACGGATCGGTCGCGGTCGGCGTCGGTTCGACGGCCAACAACGAAGGCACGGCCATCGGCGATTTCACGACCGCCACCGGCATCAACAGTTTCGCGGGCGCGGAGAATGCGCTGGCCACGGGCGATTACAGCGTCGCCATCGGCAACACCACGCAAGCCATCGGCGCCAGCTCCTATGCCGGCGGCGATCAATCCATCGCGAATGGCGCTAACAGCGTGGCGCTCGGTCACACCGACCAGACAAACGGCACGAGCTCCGTCGCACTCGGCGACACCAACTACACCGATGCGGGCGCGAACAACTCCATCGCCGAAGGCATCGACAACCAGACCTATGGCGCGTCGAGCCAGGCCATCGGCGATTCCAACACCGCCAATGGCGCCAATTCCATCGCGCAAGGCCAGTCCAACATTTCCGACGGCGGCAATTCCATCGCCGAAGGCACGACCAACCATTCCATCGGAACAAACTCCATCGCCGAGGGCAAGAGCAACGTCTCCATCGGCGCCAATTCGGTCGCCGAAGGCACCGATAACATCGCCAATGGACTCCAGTCGATTGCCGAAGGCACGTCGAACATGGCCATCGGCGATTACTCGATTGCCGAAGGCACGCTCAACATCGCGTCGGGAACGAACTCGATCGCCGAAGGCTATTCCAACATGGCGACGGGCACGAATTCCATCGCCGAAGGCACCACCAACGTTGCCAGCGGCATCAATTCCGTCGCCATCGGCACGACCAACATGGCGACCGGCGATTATTCCATCGCACAAGGCTCGTTCAACTTCGCAGTGGGACTCAATTCCATCGCCGAAGGCGTGAGCAACCACGCCAATGGCAATTACTCGATTGCGCAAGGCACGCTCAACGTCGCCAACGGCATCAATTCCATCGCCATCGGCCAGACCAACCTCGCCAACGCCGACAATTCCATCGCGCAAGGCACCGACAACCAGGCTTACGGGCTCAACTCCATCGCCGAAGGCACAAACAACCTCACCGAAGTGACGGCCATCAACGGCATCGCGCTCGGCACCGACAACACCTCCATCGGCCTGCACTCGATTGCCGAAGGCACCAACAACACCTCCATCGGCGACAAGAGCTCGGCCATCGGCGACAGCAACGTGACGCATGGCGCTTCCAGCGTCGCCATCGGCGATACCAACGTCACCTGGGGCAATTACACCTACGCCGGCGGCTATCAGAACCAGGCGGTGGGCGAGAGCAGCGTGGCGCTGGGCGACCGCAATATCACCAACGGCATCAATTCCATCGCCGAAGGCACGCAGAACGTCGCCAACGGGCTGAACTCCATCGCGCAAGGCGTGACCAACCAGACCGACGGCATCGACTCCATCGCCGAAGGCTTCACCAACACCGCGACGAACATCAGCGGCGTCGCCATCGGCACGCTGAACCGGTCGCTGAACGACAATTCCATCGCGCTCGGCACCAGCAACGTTTCCAGCGCGCAGCACGCAACCGCGCTCGGCATCGACAACACCGCGTCGGGCAACAGCGCCATCTCCTTCGGCGACACAAACCTGGCGAGCGGCAACAATTCCATCGCCGAAGGCTCATCGAACACGGCAGGCGGCATCGGCAGCGTGGCGCTGGGCGAATCCAACCAGGCCGGCGGCGATTATTCCTGGGCCGGCGGCTTCGAAAACGTCTCGAGCGGTTACGGCAGCGTGGCGCTCGGCGGTTCCAACGTCGCAAGCGGCACGAACGGGCTTGCGGAAGGCCAGTCGAACACCGCGGGCGGCTTCTCGAGCACAGCACTCGGCACCTCGAACGTCGCAAGCGGCGACTTCACCTTCACCGGCGGCGTCGCCAACACCGCAAGCGCGCTTGATGCGGTCTCGATTGGCACCAGCAACACATCTTCGGGCGTGAATTCCACCACGCTGGGCGACAGCAACAACGCGACCGCGCTCGGCGCGATTGCGCTCGGCACGAGCAACACCGCAAGCAACCTCAACACGGTCGCCATCGGCGCGTCATCGACCGCAAGCGGTGCAAGCGGCATCGCCATCGGCGACACCGCGTGGGCGAGCGGCCTCGATGCGACTGCGATGGGCGTGAACAGCACGGCCAGCGGCATCAACGGCATCGCGCTCGGCACCAATTCCGAAGCAAGCGCGCTCGATACGTCCGCGCTCGGCAATTTCGCGGTGGCCGATCAATTCGGTTCGACCGCGCTCGGCACGAATTCGACCGCCGATGGCCTGGGCAGCACGGCGGTGGGCCAGGGCTCGGTTGCGAGCGGCGCATATTCCGTGGCCTCCGGCGAAATCGCGATTGCCAGCGGCGACGGGTCCTCGGCTTACGGCGATAACAGCCGCGCAACCGCGCTCAATGCGGCCGCGATGGGCGTGAACAGCACGGCGTCGGGCATTTCGAGCCTTGCGCTCGCCGACAATGCGCTCGCCACCGGCAATTACAGCATCGCATCCGGTCTTGATTCCATCGCGGCGGGGACAAGCTCCATCGCGATGGGCAACACCGCCAACGCCACGAACGCGGGCGGCGTTGCCATCGGCCTGAACTCGAATTCGCTGAACGACAACACCATCGCCATCGGCACCAACGCATCGGCCGGAACCGCAGTGGGTGGCGCGGGCGCCATCGCCATCGGCCTGAATTCGGTGGCAACGGCCTCGGTTGCGCTCGGCAATGGCGCGCTGGCCTCGAATGGCGGCACCGCACTCGGCGATTTCACCGAGGCGAGCGGCGCGGTGAACAGCACGGCCGTCGGCAAGAACGCGAAAGCTTACGGCGGCAGCAGCGTCGCCATCGGCGACGGCAGCATCGCCAACAACGGCAGTTCTTATGCCGGCGGCGATCATTCCACCACCAACGCGAACAACAGCGTGGCGCTCGGCCATACCGACATCACCAATGGCGCGTCGAGCGTGGCCATAGGCGACACCAACACGACGACGGGCGCAAACAGCTTCGCGGGCGGCATCGATAACCAGACGGTGGGCATAAGCAGCATCGCGCTGGGCGATACGAATACGTCGGATGCGCTGAGCAGCATCGCGTTCGGTACATCCAACGTGAATACCTCCACGGCGCTCAACGGAATCGCGTTCGGCACGCTGAATACGACATCGGCCCAGGCCGGAATTGCCGAAGGTCTGCACAACACATCTTCCAATCTCTTCGCGATCGCCGAGGGTTCGTTCAACACCGCCTCCGGCGAAAACAGCATCGCGCAAGGCTTGTCGAACGCCGCCAGCGCCACGGATGCGATTGCGCTCGGTGCCTCGAACACGGCCAACGGTACAAACGGCATCGCGCAAGGCACGTCGAACACCGTCGCCCTTGCGGCCACAAACGGCATCGCCATCGGCACGTCGAACACGTCCAACGGTTCGGACAGCGTCGCACAGGGCACGTCCAACATTGCCGACGGCGCCAATTCCATCGCCGAAGGCGCTTCGAACCATACTGTCGCGAATAACAGCTCCGCTTACGGCTACAACAACACCACCAACGGCGTGAGCAGCGCTGCCATCGGCGACAGCAACACCACGACGGGCGCAAACAGCTTCGCCGGTGGTTATTCCAACCATGCGGTGGGCACGGACAGCACCGCACTCGGCGCGTCGAACACCTCCACGGGCAATCAAAGTTTCGCGGGCGGCTACAACAACGGCTCGACGGGCGCGAGCAGCATTGCCATCGGCAGCTCGAACGCGGCGAATGCAGACAATTCCATCGCGCAGGGCACGTCGAACATCACCGACACGCTGGCGCTGGCCTCTATCGCGCTCGGCCTGTCGAACCACACCTATGGCGCAAACAGCATCGCGCAAGGCACGTCGAACTACACCGATGCCGCCGCGTCCAACGGCATTGCGCTAGGCCGGTCGAACAAATCCTATGGCGCGAACAGCGTGGCGCAAGGCACCTCGAACGAATCCGATGGCGGCAATTCCATTGCCGAGGGCACATCCAACAAAACGGTGGGCGCGAACAGCGCGGCCTATGGCAACGGCAATACCGCGAACGGCAGCAGCAGCGTCGCCATCGGCGACACGAATACGACGACCGGCAGCGACACCTATGCCGGCGGCAACCACAACCAGGCCGTGGGCACGAGCAGCGTGGCGCTGGGTGACAGCAACATTTCGACGGGCACATCGTCTGTCGCGGAAGGCGTCAGCAACCAGTCCATCGGCAATGGCTCCATCGCGTTCGGCGACGCCAACATCGCCAACGGCCTCAACGACATCGCCGAAGGCGTGGGCTCGACGGCCAGCAACGCCAGCAGCATCGCCATCGGCGACACGGTCGTCGCGAGCAAGAATTACAGCACCGCAGTGGGCGCAACGAGCCACGCGACCGGCGTGGATAGTGCGGCGTTCGGGTTTGCCGCCGCCGCCAGCGGCACGAGCAGCGTCGCGGTCGGCGACAGCGCCAAGGCCGAACAGACGGGCAGCATCGCTATCGGCCTCTCTTCGGATTCCTCCGGCGCCAATGCCATCGCCATCGGCACGGGCGCGATTGCGACGGGATCCGTGGCGCTCGGCAACACCGCGCACGCCTCCAATGCCGGCTCGGCGCTCGGCGATTTCACCACGGCGACGGGCACGAACAGCGCCGCGGTCGGCGAGGGCGCCTCGGCGACGGGCGATTACGCGACTGCTTCGGGCACCGCAAGCGTCGCGAACAAAACCAACAGCTCCGCCTTCGGCGCGAGCAGCATGGCCACGGGCGTCAACAGCACGGCTTCCGGCTACAACACCAAGGCGCAAGGCATATCGAGCCTTGCAGAAGGCGACACGGCGTTGGCAAGCGCCGATTATTCCGTGGCGGCCGGCGCCAACAGCATCGCCGATCACATCGACGCCACCGCTGTCGGCTACAAGAGCAAGGCGCAGGGCGTCTCCAGCTTCGCGGGCGGCGACACCGCGCTGGCGAGCGCGGATTATGCCGTCGCCATCGGCAATATCAGCCAGGCGGCCAACACCTATGCCGCGTCCTATGGCTACAACGCACAAGCGAGCGGTCTTGCAAGCCTGGCGGAAGGCGACAGTGCGCTCGCCAATCAGGGCTATGCGGTCGCGCTCGGCACGGGCAGCCAGGCCACCAACACCAATGCGCTTGCGTCCGGTCACAACGCGGTTGCATCCGGACTTGAGAGCTCGGCTTACGGTTACGGCGCGCAGGCCACCCAGACCGACAGCGGCGCCTTCGGCACCAATGCGCACGCCACCAACACGGGCGCATTTGCATCCGGCTATGGCGCAACGGCCAGCGGGCTCGACGGCTCGGCTTATGGCAGCGGCAGCAGCGCAAGCGGCAGCTATGCGACCGCCACGGGCTACAATTCCGTCGCCAACAAGACCAACGCGACCGCAACCGGCGATCACGCGCAAGCCACCGGAACCGAAAGCTCGGCTTACGGATATTCCAGCGTGGCGGGCGGCACCGACAGTTCGGCCTATGGCACGGCATCGCTTGCCTCGGGCGCGAATTCGTCGGCCTTCGGCTATGGCGCAAGCGCCGGCGGCGACAACAGCGTCGCCATCGGCAATCACGCGAGCGCATCGAACACGGGCGGCATCGCGGTGGGCCAGAGCGCGCTTGCTTCGTCGCAATATGGCGTGGCGATGGGCGCGGGCGCGCAGGCGACCGGCGCGCTGGGCTCGGTCGCCATCGGCTATAACGCGCTTGCGTCACAGGGCGGTGTCGCCTTCGGCAACGGCGCCATCGCATCGGGCATCGATTCCACCGCCATCGGCGTAGGTGCCGTGGCGAGCTACGATCATTCGGTCGCCATCGGCGACGGCTCGGTCACATCGGGACCGGATACGGTTTCCTTCGGCGCGCCGGGCTATGCGCGCAGGCTGACCAATGTCGCGCCCGGCACGACGGGATATGACGCGGTCAACTATCGCCAATTGTCTTCGGCGATTGCGGCGACGGCGGCGATGGCCAATCCGGACGTTCCTTCCGCGCCCGGCAAGACGACGATCACCGGCAACGTGTCCTATTATCATGGCCTCGAAGGCATCGGCATCGGCGTGGCGCACCGCCTGAACATCGGGAGAGACGTGCCGGTGATCATTTCGGGCAGCTTCGGCTCGGCGTCCGATTTCAAGGACAATATCGGCCGGGTCGGAATGTCCATCGAGTTCTGATGGTATCGGCCGATGCGCGCCGGCCGCTCCGGAACAACGCAAAGAAAAACCGTGCCTGAAAAAACGCCCGGAAGATGGTTGATCGCGATTTCCGCGATCGCAATCGCAGCCGCCATCGCGGCCTTCGTTCTTCTGTTCATCCAGATGCGCGGCGGCAGTTCCTATTCCTCCACCCAGGAGGACCAGCGCCAGCCGCCGCAATTCCCCCACATGCAATTGCAATCGCAATATGCGGGGCCGCTGGCCGGCACCGTCATCCAGCGCTGGCGCGATCCGGTCGACGGCACCGTCTGTTACATCTACCTGCCGATGGTGGTGCATCACACGCCCGCGCCGTCCGGTTATGTCGAATACGGATCGAGTTCCATCGGCTCGATCAGCTGCATGCCGGGGCCCGCGCAGGCCCAGCAATGAGCCGCGCGAATCGCCCGGCCCGCAAATCGACGCCGCTGTTCGGCCTTGCCGTGCTCGGCGCGGCCATATTGGTTGCGGGCGGGATGCTTTATTTCGGGGTTTCGCCCGGGCCGGAGCCCGGCCGGGGAGCGGGCGAAAAGGCCAACCCGCCCATGACCTTGGAGGCCCGTTATGCCGGACCGCTCGAGGGAACGATGATCCAGCGCTGGCGCGACCCCCGGTATGGGGTCGTCTGCTACATATATTTACCGCTGGTTGTGCGCCATGAACACGGCGGGCCCGCCCAATATGGCCCCCGCTCCATCGGAACGATCCGCTGCGTGCCGCCCCGGGGATAGGCGGCCGGCGGCCATCCCGTGGGGCGAAAAAGCCTAGGGCGGCGCGGCTTTACGGCACCAAACTGTCATGAGAACGAGGGTCGACTTTTGCAGCGCCTTATGGACTAATAAGGAGAGTCTGCCTGGAACAAACGGCGAATCGGGGTCGCCGCCCCAGGGGCGTGGCGGATGAGGGCGGGGTATCCATGTCGGTTGCGGATTTTTCGGCGCAGTTAGTGCTAACGCCTTTGATGCGCCTTTCCGCCTTGCGACGAGCAAAGCACGCGCTACCGGCGGTAGCGTTCGCATTCGCGGCGGCGATGTGGGGCACGTCGGCTTACGCTGGAAGCGATATCACCACAACAACGCATCAATCCGACCCGCTGGTATGCGACGCGACGTTCGACGGCGGCACGCTCGTTCTCGACGGCGGCGGCGGACCCACAAATTGTAATTTCCTCGTCAACAATTTCGCGTCCAACACCATCGACGCCGACGGCAATGCCACCACGCTCACTGGCGTTTTCAGCGGCACCGGTCCGTTGACATTCACGAATTCCGGCAGCGTCACGCTCACCAACATCGAGACCTATGCCGGTTCGACAACGATCAACAGCGGCGCGACGCTTCTGTTGTCCGGCGCGGGAAGCCTTTCGTCTTCCAGCAGCATCATCGACAATGGCACATTCGATATTACCGCCGTCACGAGCGGCACATCGTCGATTGTTTCGCTTGCGGGTATCAATTCCGGTGCTAGCGTGGCTATTAGCGGTAAGACGCTGAATATCACGCTCGCCAATGACAGCTTTGCGGGCAACATCAGCGGTTCAGGCAACCTCAAAATCAGCGACGGCACCGAAACGCTGACAGGCATCAACGGTTACAACGGCCTCACCACCATCAATGGCAGCGCGACGCTGGAGCTTTCCGGCAGCGGCAGCATTGCGTCGTCCAGCGGCGTCAAGGATTACGGCGTATTCGATATTTCCGGCAGCGGTGGCACCGTTTCGATCACGACCCTGTCGCAGAACGGCACCGTCACGCTCGGCGCCAACACGCTCAAGCTGACCGCGGCGGCCGATACGTTCTCCGGCGCCATCAACGGCACGGGCGGTCTGGAGATCAACGGCGGCACCGAAACGCTGACCGGCGCCAACACCTATTCCGGCCTGACCACCATCGACACGGGTGCCGATCTTGTTATTGGCGCGAATGCGAATTCGATTTCGAGTTCCAGCGGCGTCACGATCAACGGCACGGGCATTCTCGACGTGACGGCGGCGGGCGCCAATATCAAATCGCTGTCCGACAACGGATTTGACAGCACCAATGTTTATCTCGATAGCCAGACGCTGAAGCTGACCAACGCGTCGGGAATGTTTTTCGGCGACATCGGCGGAAACGGTCACGGCAGCGGCGGCAATCTGCAGATCCATAGCGGCACCGAAACTCTCGTCAATAGCAACGATTATTCGGGCGACACGATCATCGATGGCAGTGGCGTTCTGGCACTTTACGGCACTGGTAATATTTCCGCTTCCGATGGCGTGACCGACAATGGCGCCTTTGATATTTCCCAAGACTTCGGGTATGTGACTGTATCCATCACGTCGCTGGCGGGTTCCTCCACCAGCCATGTCTATCTGGGCGACAAAACGCTGAAGCTCACCAGCGCGTCAGGCACATATAACGGCATCATCGCCGATGGCGGCCTTGGCGGCGGCACGGGCGGCGGGCTCGAGATCGGCAGCGGCTCCGAAATTCTGGGCAATGCCGAAACCTATACGGGCGACACGACCATCCACTTTGGCGCGTTCCTGCATCTGTCGGGCGCGGGCTCTCTCGCCGATTCCACCGTGGTCGATAACGGCACACTGGATATTTCCGTGGCGGGCGGTTCTTCGTCAATCCTGTCGTTGACGGACAATGGCTCGGGCGGCGGCAAAGTCACGCTCGGTGGTAACCTGCTAACGATCATAGACGGGCAAAACGATACATTCTCCGGCGTCATCAGCGGCGCGGGCGGTTCAATCGAGATCGGCTATGCGACCATCGGCAAGGAAACATTCTCCGGCATCAACACCTATACCGGCCTGACCACCATCGACTCGAGCGCAACGCTCTATCTCTCCGGCTCCGGCAGCATCGCGGCTTCCAGCGAAGTGGCCGACAACGGCACATTCGACATTTCCGCGACCACTGGCACGTCGATCAAGACACTGTCGGGCAGCGGTGTCGTCCACCTTGGCGCCCAGACGCTGACGCTGACGAATGCTTCGACCATCTTCTCCGGCGCAATTCACGATACAGGCGGCATCACGCTCAACAGCACTGGCGGTACGGAAACACTCTCCGGCACGAGTAACGATTACAGCGGCGAGACCCATATTATCACCGGCACGCTGAAAGCAGGCGCAGCAACTGCGTTCTCCGCAAATTCTGACGTGGTCCTCGATCCCGATGCCAGCGCGGTTCTGGATTTGGGCAACGCCAATCAGACGATTAAGAGTTTGTCGGGCGGCACCACGAGCATTTCGGGCGACGTCAAACTCGGCAGCGCCACGCTCACCATCACCAATGGCAGCAACCTCGGAACGTGGGACGGCACGATCTCCGGCACGGGCAATATTCATTTGACGATCGGCGGCACGTTCAATGTCGATGGCGCCAACACCTATACGGGCACGACCACCATCGACAACCTCACCACGCTGGCGATCACGGGCAGCGGCAACATTTCGCAGAGCAGCCAGGTTATCGACAACGGCACGTTCGATATTTCCGGCGAAACGCCTTCGCCCACCTCCGTTTCGGTCAAGAGGCTGTCGGGCTCGGGCAGCGTCACGCTCGGCTCCAATACGCTCAATCTGACGAACGCCGCCGACACGTTCTCCGGCGCGATCAATGGCGGCTCCGGCGGCTTCACCGTCAGCGGCGGAAGCGAAACGCTCTCCGGCGCGACCAACACCTATACAGGCCTGACCACCGTCGGTAGCGGCGCGACGCTCACGCTGACAGGCGGCGACAGCATCCTCGCATCGAGCGGCGTCAACGATCTGGGCACGTTCGATATTTCCGGCAATGGTGGCCCCACGTCGATCACGACATTGTATGGCAACGGCGTCGTCCAGCTCGGCGGCAACACGCTGACATTGACGAGCGCGGGCCCCGGCAGCACCGGCAGTTTCTCCGGCTTCATTCATGGCTCGGGCGGGCTGACGATCACCGGCGGCACCGAGACCCTGAGCGGAAATAACGATCCGACCATCAACGATTACAGCGGCACAACCACCATCACCAGCGGCACGCTCCAGGCCGGCGTGAACGATGCGTTCTCGCCCAATTCCCCCGTGTCCATCGGCGCCGCCGGCGTTCTCGCTCTCAACAATCACAAGCAAACGATCTACAGCCTGAACGGCACGGGATCGGTCACGCTCGGCACGGGCACGCTGACCATCACCCACGGCGGATCGTATGGCGGTTCCATCACGGGCGGCGGCGGCATCGACGTGGCGGGTTCGTCCAGCAACTTCACGCTCACCGCCGCCAGCACCTATACCGGCGACACCACCATCGAAAACACCGATACGCTCACGCTTTCCGGCGGCAGTATCGTGGATAGCCGCGTGGTGGATAACGGCACGCTGGATACGTCCGCAGGCAGCACTTCCATCCTGTCGCTTACCGGTTCGGGCTCGGTATTGCTCGCAAGCGGCGGCACGCTGACGCTGACCAATGCGCAGAACGATACATTCGCCGGCATCATCAGCGGCGGCGATGCGACGACGATTTTCGAGATCGCGGGCGGCCAGGAAACGCTCACGGGCGCCAACACCTATACCGGCACGACGCAGATCGACTCCGGCGCATTGCTGAAACTAACGGGTACCGGAACTATCGCGGACAGCGCGGGCCTCGACGACAACGGCACCTTCAATATTTCCGGCACGACGAGCGGGGCCACGATCACCGAACTGTATGGCAACGGCATCGTGACGCTCGACTCGAAGACGCTGACGATCGACAATTCCGAGAGCGGCGTCACCGCCACGGATACTTTCGACGGAACGATCAATGGAACGACAGGTGGTCTCACTATCGCGGCGGGTTGGGAAAAGCTGACTGGTGCGCAGTTTTATAACGGCCAGACGACCATCGATAGCACCGGCACGCTGGTGCTCGGCTCGCTCGCCAGCCTTCCGAGCAACAGCAATGTCGAGGATGAAGGAACCCTCATCCTTTCCGCCAACACCACGATCAAATCGCTGTCGAGCACCTATGCCGATCCCGGCGCGGTCACGCTCAATGGCTATACGCTCACGATCAATGCGGGCGCGGGCACCTTCTATGGCGATATCGGCAATGGCGGCGACACGGGCAGCCTGAAGATCGCGGGCGGCACGACGACGCTGGCCGGAACCAATTCCTATACCGGCGCCACCACGATCACCGGCGGCACGCTGGCGTTGGCCTATGACGGCGTCTCCGCAGACGGCAGCATCGCAACGTCCAGCGGCGTGGCCATCAGCGGCAGCGCTACCTTCGATATTTCCGGCACCAATGCGGGCGCATCCGTCCAGTCGATTTCGGGCAGCGGCAATGTCGTGCTTGGCGCGCAGACGCTGACGATCACCAACGCATCGGGTACCTTCGGCGGCACGATCAGCGGCATCGGCGGCGGCATCGAGATTTCCGGCGGCACGCAAGGGCTGAGCGGCGGCAGCAATTCCTACACCGGCACGACTCTCATCGATAATGGCGGCGAACTCGATCTGACCGGCGGCGGCACGATCCTTTCCTCAAGCGGCGTCACCGACAACGGCACCTTCGACATTTCGGGTGCCAGCGTTCCCAACATCCAGTCGCTGGACGGAACCAACGGCACCGCAATTGTCGTGCTTGGCTCCAAGACGCTCAAGCTGACCAATGCGTCTGGTTCGTTCGCGGGCGATATCGGTTCGGGCGGCGACAGTGGCGGCCTGGAGATCGCGCTCGGCACTGAAACGCTGACAGGCTCCAACGATTACACGGGCACAACCAAGATCGACAGCGGCGCCGAACTCGATCTGGCCAGCACCGGCAGCATCGCCTCCAGCAGCGTGAACGATGCCGGCACGTTCGACATCTCGCAGACCTCGGGTGCGTCGATCGGATCGCTGTCCGGCGCGGGCGATGTTTACCTCGGCGCTCAGACGCTGACGCTGACCAACGGCACAGGCATATTCTCCGGCGTCATCGCCGATGCGGGCGGCATCAATAACGTTCCGGGCGGCGGGCTGACCGTGGACGGCACCGGCACCGAAACGCTACAAGCCGTCAACACCTATACCGGCGCCACAATCATCGGCAGCGGCGAAACGCTAAAGCTGACGAATTCCGGCGACATCTCCATGTCCAGCGGCGTTCAGGCCGACGGCACGTTCGACATACACCTTCTCGGCTCCGGCACGACGATCACCTCTCTGTCGGGTACAGGTAGTGTGACGCTCGGTTCCTTCGCGCTGACGATTTCCAACGCCAATCCGCTCGATACGTTCTCCGGCGTCATCAGCGGCTCGGGCGGGCTGACGCTCACTGGCGGCACCGAAACGCTCGGCGGCATCAACACGTATGCAGGCGCGACCACGCTCAATGGTGGGACGCTGGCGCTTTCGGGCATGGGCAGCATCGCAACGTCCAGCGGCGTGGCGGTGGGCAGCGGCGCTTTCTTCGATATTTCCGCCACCACCTCGGGCGCGTCGGTCAAGAGATTGTCGGGCTCGGGCGAGGTCGATCTGGGCGCGGAAACGCTGACGTTGACCGCGGCCAACGACACCTTCTCCGGCGTGATCGCCGATGCGACGCTGGGCGGCGGGCTCACCGTCACCGGCACCGAAACGCTGTCCGGCATCAACACCTATTCCGGCACGACGACGATCAATGCGAGTTCCACGGTCGCTCTGAGCGGCGCGGGCAGCATCGCAGACAGCAGCGTGACGGATAACGGCACGTTCGACATTTCCGGCATCGCCACGGGCAGCGCGTCCATCGTGTCTCTGGCGGGTTCGGGCGGCGTCACGCTCGGCGGCAAGACGCTGGAACTCTCCGTTGCGGCCGATACTTTCTCCGGCGTGATCTCCGGCACCGGCGGGCTCACGCTCGACAGCGGCACCGAAACGCTTTCCGGCGTGAACACCTATAGCGGCCTGACGACGATCACGTCCGGCACGCTGGCGCTGAGTGGCAGTGGCGATATTCATCAGTCCAGCGGTGTCACCGATAATGGCACACTCGATATTTCAGCCATCACCAGTGGCACGACGTCGATCTCGACTCTGACGGGATCGGGCGCAGTGGCGCTGGGCGCGAAAACGCTGATTATCACCGCAGGCGGCGGCAACACGTTCAATGGAAGCATCGGCGACGGCGGACTCGGCGGCGGCATCGAAATCAGCGCCGGCATCGAAAAGCTCGCCGGGGTTACCACATATCTCGGCACGACAACTGTGGACAGCGCCGCCCAGCTCTGGATTCTCGGCAGCGGCGATGCATCGAGCGCGGCGGCCGTGCAGGGCACGTTCAACATTTCGGGCGCGGGCGGCAATGTCACGATGAAGTCGCTGACCGGCTCGGGCGCCGTTACGCTCGGCAGCAACACTCTCATGCTGGCAGCGGCCTCTGGCAGCTATGGGGGCAAGATCGGTGGCAGTGGCGGCCTCGAAATCGTGACCGGCAGCCAAACGCTAACGTCAGGCGGAATCGACGTAAACTATACCGGCTCCACGATCATCGACAACGGCGCGAACCTGCTGCTGTCGGGCGCGGGCGCGGTCGGGTTCTCCAGCGGCGTCCAGGCCGACGGCAATTTCAGCATCGCGTCGACGTCCAGCGGCACATCCATCACGTCGCTGTCGGGTGCTGCGACCGGCACCGTGACGCTCGGCTCGCGCACGCTGACGCTGAGCAACGGCACGGGCACGTTCAACGGCGTGATCGGCGGCAGCGGCGGGCTCAATGTGAACGGCTCCGGCACCGAAACGCTTTCCGGCGTCAATACCTATAGCGGCGCCACCGCCATCGGCGGCGGCGAAACGCTGGCGATCACCGGCACGGGCAGCCTCGCCAACAGCGCGGTCGCCGTGACCGGCATCTTCGACATTTCCGGCACGACGACGGGCACCTCGATCAAATCGTTGTCCGGCTCGGGCACGGTCAAGCTGGGCGCGAAATTGCTGACGATCAACAATGCGAGCGGCATCTTCTCCGGCGTCATCGAGGATCCGGTGGGCGCGGGCCTCGAAATCGCGGCCGGAACCGAAACGCTGACCGGCACGAACACCTATACCGGCGTCACCACGATCTATTCCGGCGCTCATTTGAATTTGTCCGGCACGGGCAGCATCGCGGATTCGAGCGACGTGGTCGACAACGGCACGTTCGACATTTCCGGCGTCACACCCGCAACCACCGTTTCGATCACCTCGCTTGACGGCAACGGCAATGTCATCCTTGGCGCCAAGACACTGATCCTGACCGGCGCGAGCGGCGATTTCGAGGGCGTCATCAGTGGCACGGGCGGACTTGAGATCGCGGGCGGCACCGAAATCCTCTCCGGCATCAACACCTTTACCGGCACCACCACGATCGATCCTGGCGCAACGCTCACTCTCTCAGGCCCGGGCAGCATCGCCGGTCCGCTCGTCAACAACGGCACGTTTAATTCGTCCGGCGCGTTGTTGGTCGGCGTGCTCAACGGCAGCGGTAATATGGGCATCGGCACGAGTCTGACGCTCACCGGCCCCGGCGTCGGAAATTACAGCGGCATCCTCAGCGGCGCAGGCGGCAATCTCTTCGTCGGCAACGGCACGAACAATGTCGATCAGACCTTCACCAATGCCGAGACCTATACGGGCACGACGATGATCGCCAGCGACGGAATTCTACGCCTGAAGACGAGCGGCACGAGCGGCGATATCTCCACTTCAAGCTCCCTCACCGACAATGGCCTGTTCGACATTTCGGGCCTGACGACCGGCGGCACGTCGGTCACGACGCTGTCGGGAACGGGCAGCGTCACGCTGGGCGCGAACACGCTGTCCACGGCGGGCGGCACGTTCGCCGGCGTCATCAGCGGCACGGGCGGGTTGACGATCACCGGCAGCACGACGCTTACCGGCGACAATACCTTCACCGGGGATACGACCGTCAGCGCCGGCACGCTGCAACTGGGCGACGGCACGAATGCGCATGGCTCCGTCGCGGGCAATATCGTCGATAATGCGGCGGTAAACTTCGATTACAACGGCACCGTCACCTATGGCGGCGATATCTCCGGCACGGGCAGCGTGACCAAGTCGGGAACGAGCACGCTCATCCTCACCGGCAGCAACAATTATGGCGGCGGCACGACCATCGCCCATGGCGTTCTGCAGATCGGCAATGGCGGAACCGCCGGCTCGATCACGGGCAATGTCGCGATCACGAACGGCTCGCTCGTCTTCGACCGTTCGGACAATGTCAATTTCGGCGGTGTCATCAGCGGTGCGGGCGATGTGGAACAGAACGGCAGCGGCGTTCTCACGCTTTCCGGCACCAACACCTATGGCGGCGGCACCACCGTCAACAGCGGCGGCCTCAGCATTGCGAGCGATGCCAATCTGGGAACCGGCGGCACGCTCGATCTGGAAAGCGGCACGACACTTTATGTGACGGCGACGGGCAGCTTCGCGCATGACGTCACGCTCAACGCAGATCCCACGTTCAACATCGCGAGCGCCACGACCACGACATGGTCCGGCGAGATCGACGATGGCCTGAGCGGCCCGGGCGATCTCGTGGTCGATGGCGGCGGCACGCTCGCGCTCACCAACACGTCGAATTCCTATAGCGGCGGCACGACGGTGCTGGGCGGCAGCACGCTGCTCATCGACAATGACGGCGAAATCGGCGCGACGGGCGGCGGTCTCACACTGGGCGATGCCTCGACATCCGGCACACTGAAACTGGGCATGACCTTCAATCTCGCAGGCACGCGCGCCTTCGTGCTCGGCGCCGGCGGCGGCATGATCGACACCAACGGCTTCGACACCACGGTTTTGCACGCGATCTCCGGCACCGGCGGCAATCTGACGAAAGTGGGCACCGGAATACTCACGCTGACAGAAGCCAACACCTATACCGGCACGACCACGATCAGCGCCGGCACGCTGGCGTTAACGGGTTCGGGCAGCATCGCAACCTCATCCAGTGTGGCCGACAACGCTACGTTCGATATTTCGGGCATCACCGCGGGCAGCACGGCCATCACGTCGTTGTCGGGTAGCGGCGGGGTGACGCTGGGCGGCAAGACGTTGGAAATTTCCTCTGCATCCGGCACGTTCTCCGGCAACATCTCCGGCACAGGCGGGCTCACGCTCGACAGCGGCACCGAGACGCTTTCGGGCTCGAACGGCTATACGGGCCTGACCACGATCAGCGGCGGCACGCTGGCGCTTTCCGGCACGGGCAGCATCTCCAGTTCGAGCGGCGTCGCCGATAACGGCACGTTCGACATTTCCGCGCTGACCGGCGCGGGCACCTCGATCACGACGCTCTCCGGAAACGGCGCCGTGGCTCTCGGCGCCAAGACGCTGACGCTGACGGCGGCGAGCGGCTCGTTCGGCGGCTCCATCGGTGGCACGGGCGCGCTCGCCATCACCGGCGGCACCGAAACGCTCACCAGCTCCAACTCGTTTACCGGCGGCACCACCGTTTCGGGCGGCGCAACGCTGATCCTCAACGCCGACAACGAACTCGGCGGCGCGACCTCCGGCCTCACGCTTAATAATGGCACGCTGCAATTCGCGGCCAGCTTCGATCTGGCCTCGACGCGCGCCTTTGCGCTGGGCGCGGGCGGCGGCACCGTCAACACCAACGGATTCAACACCACCGTTTCGCAGGCGATCTCCGGTTCGGGCGCGCTGACCAAGACGGGCGCAGGCACGCTGACGCTGGCAGCCGCCAACACCTATACCGGCACGACCACGATCAGCGCAGGCACGCTGGCGCTCACGGGCGCGGGCGATATCTCACTGTCATCGAACGTGGTGGACAACGCCACATTCGATATCAGCGACAGCGGCGCTTCGATCAAATCGCTTTCCGGTTCGGGCAGCGTTGTGGCCGGCGGCAACACGCTTAAGATCACGGCGGGCGCGGGCACCTTCGACGGCGTGATTTCCGGCACGGGCGCCAATCTCGAAGTGAGTGGTGGCAGCGAGACGCTGACGGGCACCAACACCTATGACGGCACCACCACCATCGACGCGACCGCGACACTGGCGCTGACGGGGACGGGCAGCATCGCGGCTTCGAGCGGCGTGGCGGTCGAAGGCAGCTTCGATATTTCCGGCACGACGAGTGGCGCGTCCATCGCTAGCCTGTCGGGCAGCGCGGGCTCGGTGAATCTCGGCGCCAAGACACTGACACTGACCAATGCAAGCGGCACCTTCGGCGGAACCATCGGCGGCACCGGCGGCGGGCTCACGCTGAGCGGCGGCAGCGAAACGCTGGGCGGCACCAACACCTATACCGGCCCGACCACGCTTAATGGCGGCACGCTCTCGATTTCGAGCGACGGCAATATCGGTTCCGGCACGCTCTACATCAACAATGGCGCGACGCTGGCGGTTACCGCGGCGGGCACCTACACACACGCCGCGACGCTGACCGGCAGCACGACCTTCGACATTACATCCAGCACGACGACCTGGAGCGGATTGCTCTCCGGCGCGGGCTCGCTGAACGTCACCGGCGGCGGCACACTCGCGCTCACCAACGCGTCGAACGGCTATTTGGGCGGCACGTCGGTTGCAGACGGCAGCACGCTGCTTCTCACATCGGACGGCGAACTCGGCGGCACGTCCGGCGGGCTCACGCTGGGCGATGCGTCGACCGCCGGCACGCTGAAACTGGGCGCGCCCTTCGATCTCGCCTCCACGCGCCCGATCGCGCTGGGCGCGGGCGGCGGTGTCATCGATACCAACGGTCATAGCTCGAACGTCACGCATGTGATTGCGGACCTCACCACCGGCGGTAGCCTGACCAAGGCCGGGACCGGCACGCTGACGCTGGAAGCCATCAACACCTACACCGGCACCACCACCATCAACAGTAGCGGCACGCTGGCGTTGACGGGCTCGGGCAGCATCGCAATGTCCTCGAGCGTCGCCGACAACGGCATATTCGATGTGAGCGACAGCGGCGCATCGATCAAGTCGCTCTCCGGCTCGGGCACGGTGACGGCGGGCACCAATACGCTCACCATCACGAACGGCAATGCGGCGGACGTGTTCTCCGGCGACATCACGGCTGGAAACGTCGATGTCAGCGGCGGCACGCTCACGCTCTCCGATACCAATGATTACACCGGCTCGACCACCATCGGCGGCAGCGGGACGCTCGCGCTGACGGATAGCGGCGATATCTCCGCCTCCAGCGGCGTGGCCGATAACGGCACCTTCGATATTTCGGGCGTCACGGTCGCGCCGACCACCGTTTCGATCACCACCTTGTCGGGTTCGGGCGATGTGATCCTGGGCGACAATACGCTGGTGCTGACGGCCGCGAACGATACGTTCGACGGCGTCATCAGCGGCAATGGCGGGCTCACCATCCAGGGCGGCAGCGAAACGCTTTCCGGCAACAACACGTATTCGGGCCCGACCACCGTCGACAGCGGCGCATCGCTGACCCTCTCCGGATCGAGCAACAAGCTCGGTGCGCTCAACGGCGGCGGCAATCTGGTGATAGGTAGCAGCGGGCTGGAACTCACCGGCGGCACCGGCACCTATGACGGCGTGCTCAGCGGCACGGGTGGGCTGACCATAGACGACGGCGTCGATCAAACGCTCACCGGCATCAACATCTACACGGGCGCAACCGTGATCGATGAAGGCGGCACCCTGTCGCTTACCGGCGCCGGCAGCATTAAAGATTCCAGCGGCGTCGAGGACAATGGCACGTTCAATGTTTCCGGCGTCACGCCGGCTGGCGATGTTTCGATCAAGAGCCTGTCGGGCGGCGGCACGGTCACGCTGGGCGACAACAACCTCAAGCTCACCGATGCCACATCCGCCAGTTCGTCGGATTACTTCTCCGGCGTCATCGGCGGCGATGGCGGGCTCGAAGTCGCGGGCGGCACCGAAACGCTCACCGGCACCAACACCTATGGCGGCGGCACGACAATCGACTCCGGCGCGACACTGCAATTGGGGGACGGCACGGGCACGAACGGCGCCATCGCGGGCGATGTGACGGATAACGGCACATTCGCCTTCGATTACGACGGTTCGGCCAGCTTCGGCGGCGCCATCACCGGCACGGGCAATGTTTCGCTCCTCGGCGGTACGCTGACGCTGACCGGCACGAACAATTATTCCGGCGGAACCAGCCTCGGCAGCGATACGACGCTGGTCGTCGCGGGCGCGGGCAATCTCGGCACTGGCGCGATCACGATGGCAGACGGTTCCACGCTCGACATCACCGCGACGGGCGCCTTCGCCAACAATGTGACGGTGACGGGCGATCCGACCTTCAACGTGGCTCCCGCCACGACGACGACCTGGAACGGCTTGATCTCCGGCGCGGGCGATGTGGTGGTGACGGGCGGCGGCACGCTGGTGCTGACCAACACGGGCAATACCTACACGCTCGGTACCGTTGTCGAAGGCGGCAGCACGCTCGTGGCCGATGCGGACGGCGAACTCGGCACCGCCGGCGCCACCGGCGGCCTCACGCTCGGCGATGCCTCGACCTCCGGCACGCTGAAACTCGGCGGAAGCTTCAATCTGGCCACCATACGTCCGTTCTCGCTTGGCGCGGGCGGCGGCACGATCGACACCAACAGCTTCAACACGACCGTGTCGCAGGCGATCACCGGCTCGGGCGCGCTGACGAAAGCGGGCACCGGCACGCTGATCCTGGCCGCGAACAACACCTATAGCGGCGGCACGACGATCTCGGCCGGCACGCTGCAACTCGGCAACGGCACTGGCACGGCGGGTTCCGTCACCGGCAATATTCTCGATAACGCCGCGCTCGCCTTCGATTACTCGGGCACCGCGGCGGCCTATTCGGGCGTGATCTCGGGTTCCGGCACCGTCACGCAGATGGCCGGAACAAGCGTATTGACCGGCACCAACACCTATACCGGCCTGACCACGATCAGCGGCGGCACGCTGCAGCTCGGCAATGGCGGCACATCGGGCTCGATCGACAGTACCAGCGGCATCACCGATAACGGCACGCTCGCCTTCAACCGCACCGATGCGGTGAGCTTCGGCACGCTCGTCACCGGCAGCGGCGGCCTCACGCAAGCGGGCTCGGGCACGCTGACGCTGACGGCGAACAACACCTTCACCGGCACCACGACGATCAGCGCCGGCACGCTGTCGATCGGCAATGGCGGGGCGACCGGCACGGTCGGCGGCAACATCGCCGACAGCGGCGCGCTGATCTTCAACCGCTCCAACGCCTATACCTATTCGGGTGTGATTTCGGGCGCCGGCAGCCTCGCGCAGAACGGCTCGGGCACGCTCACGCTCACCGGCACGAGCAGCAGCTTTACCGGCTCGACCGCCGTGAACGCCGGAACGCTGGTGGTGAACGGCTCGATCTCGCACAGCGCGGTCGCGGTCAACACCGGGGCAACGCTCGAAGGCACCGGCACGGTCGGCAGCACGACGATCGGCAACGGCGCCACGCTGTCTCCGGGCGTGGCGAGCATCGGCACGCTCAATGTGTCGGGCAATATCGACTTTACCGGCACGTCGAACTACGCCGCCGATGTGTCGAGCGCGAGCGCCGACAAGGTCGCGGCAACCGGCACGGCGACCATTGCAAGCGGCGCCAAGATCACCGTCACCAATACGGGCGGGTCCTATCTGCCGGGCCAGCAGTTCACGCTGCTGAGCGCTGCGGGCGGTGTGACCTCCGACGCCTTTACGCTCGTCACCAACAACACGTTCGGCACGAACCTCACCGCGCTGCTGAAATATGACGCCGACGACGTTTACCTGAAGCTCAAGCTGAAGGATCTGCTGCCGATCCTGGCGACAAACTCCAACGCCACGCGCAATGAAACGAGCGTCATCACCGCCATCGACGCAGCGAACGACGCGGGCGACACGATGCCGGCTTCGTTCCTCAACCTGCCGAGCCTGTCGTCCTCGCAGCTTGCCTCCGCCGCCGACCAGATGTCCGGCGAAGTGGGCGCGGCGCTGCCGCAAGTCGGCACGTCGCTGGTCTCGCCCTTCATGACCACGATGTTCGATCACATGACGAGCCTGTCCATCGGCAATGACGGCACGAAGGCCGGCTCCATCGCCGGGCCCGGGCCGCTGCCCGCGGCCGCTGCCAGTTATGCGGGCTTCCGCGATATTCACGACAAGCTCGGCCTCTGGCTCTCGGCCTTCGGCGGCGACGGCTCCAACGCCGGCGTGGCGCAGGGCATCGGCACCACCGACGTGAACATGAACACGATGGGTGTGTCGGGTGGCGTCGACTTCCACGTCTCGCCCTACTTCATGATGGGCGCGTCGTTGATGGGCGGCCACACGAGCTTCGATCTCTCCGGCAGCCGCGGCAAGGGCGACAGCAACGCCTTCGAAGGCGGCCTCTATGGCCTCGTGCACGGCACGGGCTTCTATGTGGCGGCGGCGGGCGCCTATTCGAGCCAGAACATGTCGACCGACCGCACGATCACGATCCCGGCGCCCGTATCGGTGGACGATCATCTCTCCGCCAGCTTCACCGCGCGCGATTATGGCGGGCGGCTCGAGACGGGCATCTATGTCAACTGGCTGACGCCCTATCTCGCGGTGCAGACGCTGTCGTTCCATTCGCCGGCCTATAGCGAAAAGGGAACCGCGCCCTCGACCGACTTCGCGCTCAGCTACGACGCGATCAGCATGACGACCACGCGCTTCGAACTCGGCACGGGCTTCGGCACCGATGTGCGCATGGCGAGCAATTCGATCGTGAACATGTGGGGCCGCGTCGCCTGGGCGCACGACCTCATCCCGGACCAGAAGACGAATGTGGCGTTCTCGGGCCTGGCCGGTTCCGGCTTCACGATCTACGGCGCGCAGCCGGCCACGGATTCGGCGCTGGTGTCGCTTGGCGCGATGATAAAGGGCCGCAACGGGCTCGACTTCATGGCGCGGGTGGACAGCGACATTTCCGGCCCGTCGAAATCCTATATCGGCACCGTCGGCCTGAACTTCACCTGGTAAGAGCGTCCGCCGGGCGCGCGTGGCCTGCGGCCGGGAGGGCCAACTTGTCCTTCAACATCGCGGTCAAAAGCGTATGATCCTTGGCCTGCACAGCCCCAAGGAGGCGAGCGGCAAATGACGGACATGACCGGCAATGCAATGCGCTCCGCGCTGCACGCGCACTGGAAATTTTTCCTCGTCGAAGGATTGATCCTGCTGGTTCTGGGATCGGCGGCGATCATCGTGCCGCCGATTGCGAGCATCGCGGTGTCGATCTTTCTGGGCTGGCTGTTCCTGATCGGCGGCGTGGTGGGGCTGATTGCGACGATTGCGGGCCGCGCGGCACCCGGCTTCTGGTGGTCGCTGATCTCGGCGGTGCTTGCGATTGCCGTGGGCGTGGTGCTGATCGGCTGGCCGGTGGGCGGGGCGCTCTCGCTCACCTTCGTGCTGACGGCATTCCTGATCGCCGACGGAATCCTCACGATCCTTTTCGCCATCGAGCATCGCCGGCAATTGTCTCAGCGCTGGGGCTGGCTGATGGCGAACGGCGTGATCGATCTTCTGCTTGCGGGCATCATCGTCTGGATGCTGCCCGGCTCGGCGCTGTGGATTCTCGGGCTGATCGTGGGCATCGACCTTATCTTCGGCGGCTGGTCGCTGATCTGGATGGCGTTCGCCGCGCGCAAGGCGTAACGCGCAACAGTGTAGATGCGGCGTGGCCGGCGCCGATCCGCCACCCGCAGAAAGCGTGCTATATCAAAGGCTTATTGGAATAATACGCACGGGCGGGCAGGGCTTGGCCGCGTGCCCCGCCGGGCTTCGCCGGGCCATGTTCCCGTGTATATTGCCGCGCCTTGGGGGCGCAAAAAGTCCATGAAGATCGACGAGCGCAGACTGACGAGCTTTCTGTTGAGCGCCGCGGTGCTGCTCGCGCTGCTCATTTACGGCAAGCCGCTGCTCGTGCCGCTGGTGTTCGCGCTCATCATCTGGGCGGTGTTGAACGCGCTCGTCGAATTCCTGCACAAGCGCCTGCGCTTTCACGAATGGACGGCATGGTGCGCGTCCTTCGTGATGATCCTGGGCGCGCTTTATTTCGCGGCCGTGGTGCTCGCCAACGAGGCGGCGGCGGTTGCGGCGCGCGCGCCATTCTATATGTCGAAGCTCGAGCATCTGTGGGCGACGCAGATGCCGTTCGCGCGCTATTTTCCCACGCTCGATTTCCAGAGCATGCTGAAGGACGCCAATATCGCCAGCGTCGTGGCAGGCGCGGCCGCCGGCATCGGCAATTCGGTCGTGCAGCTCGTGCTGGTCGCGATCTATGTCGGCTTTCTTCTGGCCGAGCAGCAATATCTGCCCGCCAAGCTCGCCAAATGGCAGGACGGCGCGTCCGAAGCCGAAAGCCGCAAAGTGATCCATCAGATGGGTGAGCAGATCCGTTCCTATCTCGGCGTGTGCACGTTTCTCTCGGTGGTGATGGCGCTTGCCTGTTACATCGTGCTCGCGGTTCTGGGCGTGGACTTCGCGGGCTTCTGGGCGCTGGTGATGTTCGTGCTCACTTATATCCCCACCATCGGCGGGCTTGGCCTCATATTGCCCGCACTGATGGCGCTGGCACAGTTCGAATCCCTGCGCCCCGTCATCATCATCGTGGTGGTGCTGGGGCTTTTGCATTTCGTGCTGACCAATGTGGTCGAGACGATCATGCTGGGCCGTAGCCTGAATTTGAGCCCCTTCGCCATCATCCTGTCACTGACATTCTGGGGCCTGGTCTGGGGGATCGGCGGGCTGTTCCTGGCCGTGCCGCTGACGGGGGCCGTGGCCATCGGCTGCCGCCATATCGAAGGGGCGGAATGGGTGGCCGACGCCATTGCCGGGCCGCCGCCGCGCCGAAGATGGGCGAAAAAACCCGAAACCGCGTGACGCAGATCAAGAAATGCTATGTAAAGGTCTGGTTGGTTAATATCTTCCCGGCCGGAAGTCTGGAGATCCGATCATGAGCACAGCCACGGAAAACGATGTCGCGGCGCTGGCCGCCGAGATGAAACAATTGCGCAGCGATGTCGTGAAGATCGCCGAATTGCTGCAGGTCACGCTGCGCGATGCGGGAACCGATGCGATGGCGCGCGCGCGCGCCGGCGGCGAGCAGGCCTGGAACGACGCCAAGGCCAAGACCGACGATATCGTGCAGCTCATCGAGAACCGCCCCGTGGCATCGACGGCCGCGGCGTTCGGGATCGGCATGCTGCTCGGCATGCTGATGCACGGGCGGAAGTAACACGCCGTGGGCTTTCGCTTCCGGATCGTGGTTTTTGTGCTCTCGCTGACAATCGCGGCGGCGGGAATGATTGCCGCTGCCGTGTTTCTCGGCGTGGCGCTTTATTCCTGGCTTGCGATGTTCTTCAGCCCGGCCATCGCGGCGCTGCTGTGCGCGGGCGCCGCGGTCTTGTTCGCGCTAATCGTGCTTCTGTTCGGAAGCCTTCTTGCGCGCCGCAGGAAGAAAGACGATGCAGCCGTTCTGCTCGGCGCGCTTCTGGGCGAGGAAGTGCGCGGCCTCACCGAAGCAAGCACGGCCAAGCGGCTACTGATCGCGCTTGCGGCAGGCTTTGCGGTGGGCTTGAGCCCGCGCCTGCGCAAGATCATCGCCGGAATGCTTTAATCCCCGCCGATCACATCACCGTTCCGGCGCCGTATGGCCGCACGCTTTCGGCCACGCAATCGGCCACATGCTCCTTGGTGATGACACCCACCACATCTTCGGCGCGCGGGATTCCGCCGCCGCGCACGACGACGACCATCATCGCCTTCTTGCGCCACAGCCGCTGGATCACGCCGAACATGATGTCTTCGGCGCGCGCCACCGCGAACACCTTGTTCGCCACTTCGCCCAGTTTCAATCCTGTATAGGAGCCTTCGAGCCCGCGCCTGAGCGATGTGTTCACGCGCACCGTGCCCACGATCTTGTCGCCGTTGGTCACCACGATATGGCGGAACATATGATGCTGCTCGTCGGGCATTTGCAGGAATTCGTCGAAGCCCATGTCCTGCGGCAGAAGCAGGAAATCCTTGTCCATCACTTCGCCCGCAGGCCGGATGAGGAACATGTTGGCGTGCAGCGCCTTGGGGATGAAATGCCGCCGCGCCACGAGCTTGATGGTGTAGATATTCTCGCGGTTCAATGCACGGCGGATGCCGATGCTGACGGCCACCGCCACGATCATCGGCATCACGATGTCGTAATCGCGCGTCATTTCGAAGATCATGGTCACGGCGGTCATCGCCGCGCCCGTGGCCCCGCCTACCATCGCGGCCATGCCGACCATGGCGAAAGCCGCGATGGTCACATCGGGAAGCGGAAAAATCATTTGCGCGAGCGCGCCGAAGGCGCCGCCGAGCGTGGCGCCCATGAACAGCGACGGCGAAAAAATTCCGCCGGATGAACCCGAACCGAGGCTGATTGATGTTGCCGCGAGTTTGCTCGCGAACAGCAGCGCCATGAAGGGCGCAACCGACAGCCCGCCGAGCAGAATATCCTGCACCGTGGAATAGCCCACGCCGTCGATATGATAATGCCCGGAAAAACGCAGGAACGCATACATCATCGACCCGACGAGCAACATGCCGGCCGCATGGCGCGCATAGGGATTCTTCACGCGCTCGAAAAATTCCTCCGCGCTGTGCAGCCCGCGGATGAAGCCCGTCGCCGCAACCCCGATCACGCCGCCCATCACCGCGTAAAGCAGAAGCGACGTCAGCGTCGAAGGATGGTTCGACAGAAACAATTGCGGCGGCACTTCGAAAGCCGGGCGCAGGCCCAAAAACAACCGCCCGATGAACGTCGCCGTTCCCGTCGCCAGTGCCACGGGCAGGAATGTGCGCACGCTCACTTCCGGCATCATCAATTCGATGGCGAACATCACGCCTCCTATGGGCGTGTTGAAGGTGGCGGCGATGCCCGCGCCAGCGCCTGCCGCCACCAGCGTGATGCGTTGCCAGGCTTCCATGCGGATGATCTGCGCCACCGTCGAGCCGAGCGATGCGCCGATCTGGATGATGGGGCCTTCGCGGCCGACCGCCGAACCCGTGCCGATGGCAAGCGCGGAGGCAAACGATTTCACGATGGCGATGATGGGACGGATCTTGCCGTCTTTATAAAAGATGGCATCCATCACTTCGGGCACGCCATGGCCGCGTGCTTCGGGCGCGAATTTCGTCACCAGAAACACCACGCCCATGCCGCCGATCACCGGCACCAATACGATGCCGATGCCCCAGGGGCTCGCGGGGCTGTAAACATTGGCGTCGTAGGCGATCGCGAAATGGCCGTAATAGAAGAGATTGTGGATCAGCCCGATCAGCCCGCGGAAGAAGATGGCGCCGAACCCGGTGATGACGCCGACGCCCACGGCCACCAGCGAAAATGTCAGAAGCCCGACGGGGCGCTCTATATCGGCGCTGCTCTCCATGATTCGGACTTTGGCCGCTGGGGCCCGGAAATGCCAGAAAAATGCGCGATTTTCGCGCGCGCGAAGCCGCTCCTACACAGGTTCCATCAGCGAGGCCACGAGTTTGTCCATGAGATCGTTGGTGCCGCGCTCGCGCGAGCCCGCATCGTCATAACCGTCGAGGAACGCGCCCTGTTCGGTGACGATCATGCGCGTGCCCTTGCCCTCGGCCACAAAATCAACGGTTGCGAGCGAGACGGAAATCTTTTTGCCGTTCAGATGCATCTCGTAGACATAGACGATGCGCTTGTCCGGCACGATGTCCCAATATTCCGCGCTGAAATCGGTAATGCGGCCGCCCGGCCATGTGGCTTTGAACCGGTCGCGTCCGCCGATGCGGAAATTCTGCTCGCGGATGATGTCCGTGCATTCCACCGGCGTGGCGAACCAGCGCGCTTTGGCCTTGGCGTCGGCCCATGCGTTGAAAACCATCGCGGGGGGAAAATCGAGCTTACGCTCGATGGTGAAGATGGCGTGCTGCGCGGTGCTCATGATTTCTCCTGCGTTTGGATCAATTCGCCGAGACGGTCGATAGTCTGCGTCCAGCCTTCGTTCATGCCCGCCAGCATCATCGCCGACAGATCGGTGAGGCCGGTGGCGATGGTGGTGAGCGTGAGTTTGGTCTTTCCGCCCTCGTCGGCGAAAAGAACGGTGGTCAGCCCCTCGAGATGCTGCGTGCCCGATGAATCGTAGGCGTTGTTGACGAACACGATCTTCTCCGGCTTCACCACTTCGCGGAATGTGCCTTTCATCGTGTGTTCGGTGCCGTCCGGCCCGCGCATCACGATTTTGATTTCGCCGCCAACGCGCGGATCCACTTCGCACACCGGATTGGTGAACATCCGCGGTCCCCACCATTCCCGCAGCATGACGGGATCGGTCCATGCGCGAAACACAAGCTCGCGCGGCGCATCGAAAATGCGCGTGATTGTGAGTTCGCGCGTGCGCGCGTTGGCGGCGTTCATTTCGGCCTCTCTTACTTCTGGTGAATGACCATCCACGGAATGCCGAACTGGTCGGTCACCATGCCGAAGCGGTGCGCGAAGAAGGTTTCGGCCATGGGCATGCCGGCGGTTCCCTTTTCGGACAGCGCCTTGAAATAGCGCTCGGCATCGGCGGAATTGTCCGTGCTCAGGCAAACCGTGATCCCTTGTGGCTTGGAATAGCGGCCCGGCGGCGCATCGGCACCCATAATCATCGTGCCCGCGACGATCACGCGCCCATGCACGACATATTTCTGCGCTTCCGGCGGGAACTGGCTTGCCATCGGCGTTTCGCCGTATCGCGACAGGACCTCGATCTTCCCGCCGAGCGCCTTCTCGTAGAATTTGAAGGCTTCCTCGCAATGCCCGTCGTAACTCAGATGTGTGTTGATCTGCATGATCGTCTCCTATTTGCCTTGCTGCTGCGCCAGATAAGCGTCGATATCGTCGTCATTTCTTTCGGCCACGTTTCTTCTCCTTGGCTTGAAGCCCTTTGAGATAGGCGTCGAGGCGGTCGAACCGCTCGTTCCAGAGGCGGCGATATTCCTCAAGCCACTCGTCAACGCCCATCAGCCCCGCGGGCTCCAGCCGGCAGGGGCGATATTGCGCCTCGCGGGTGCGGCTGATGAGGCCAGCATGTTCCAGCACCTTCAGATGCTTGGAGATGGCGGGAAGGCTCATGTCGAAGGGCTCGGCCAGCTCGCCGACCGAGGTCTCGCCCAGAGCCAGCCGCGCCAGGATCGCCCGCCGCGTGGGGTCGGCAAGCGCAGAGAAGGTGGCGTTCAGGCGGTCGGGCTGCATGGATATTGAACCATTCAGTTAAATAACTCACCGGTTAAATATACCTCTGGTAACCGCCCGTCAAGCCCCGTTGGCAGATTCTCCGCGCCTGCGCTAAGAACAGACGATGAAGATCAAGCTCTATAAAAACGATCTGCCTTCGGGCCTCGATCTCGGCCCGCTGGTGGCGATCGACACCGAAACGCTCGGCCTCAATCCGTTTCGCGACCGGCTCTGCCTGGCGCAGATGTCGTCGGGCGATGGCGTGTGCCATGCGGTGCAGTTCGAGGCGGGCGGCTACAACGCGCCCAATCTCACGCGCATGCTCGCCGATCCGAAAGTGACGAAGCTCTTTCATTTCGCGCGTTTCGATCTGGCCATGTTCAAGCGCCATCTCGGCGTGACGGTCGCGCCCGTCTATTGCACCAAGACCGCGTCGAAGCTCGTGCGCACCTACACCGACAAGCACGGGCTCAAGGACATCGTGAAGGAATTGCTCGGCGTCGATCTTTCCAAGGAACAGCAAAGTTCGGATTGGGGCGCGCCGGAGCTTTCCGAGCGCCAGCTCGCCTACGCCGCCAACGACGTCGCCTATCTGCACAAGCTGAAAGAGGTGCTGGACGTCATGCTGGCCCGCGAGGGCCGCGCGGAGCTCGCGAAAGCCTGCTTCGATTTCCTGCCCACCCGCGCCGGCCTCGATCTGGCCGGCTGGGCGGAAGTGGACATCTTCGCGCATTAATCTTGCGGCACAGGCCCGATCCGCCCATAATTTGGGCTGGCATGAATTTCGCGTTAGGGCCGCGCTTTCGGGCCGGGCCGTTGTATAAGGCGCGGGGGAGCGCGGGGGCCTCTCGTCTGTCGATTAGGTGTCGTGATGGCTTCCGCCGAGGTTTTCCCTGCTGTTTCCCGCGACGAAGCGGGCGATCTGGCCGCCGCCCGCCGGGTGCTGGACTATGCCAGCGAAGCGATTTCCGCGCTGGGCGAGGCGCTGAACGGCGAGTTCAGCCGGGCGGTGGATGTGATCGTCGGCACCAAGGGAAGGGTGATCGTTTCCGGCATGGGCAAGTCGGGCCATATCGCTCGCAAGATCGCAGCCACGCTCGCCTCCACCGGCACGCCCGCCCAATTTATCCATCCCGCCGAAGCAAGCCATGGCGATCTGGGCGCGGTGACGCGCGCCGACGCGCTTCTGATGCTCTCCAATTCCGGCGAGACGCAGGAGCTTGCCGATCTCATCACCTTCGCCAAGCGCTTTTCCATTCCGCTCATCGGCATTGCGAGCCGCGCCGATTCCACGCTGTTGCAATCCTCCGATGTGAAGCTGCTTCTGCCGCGCGTGCGCGAGGCCTGTCCCATCGGCCTTGCGCCGACCACTTCCACCACGCTCATGCTGGTGCTGGGCGATGCGCTGGCGGTGGCGCTGATGGAGCGCAAAGGTTTTTCCGCAGAGCAGTATCGCGATTTCCATCCGGGCGGCTCGCTGGGACGCGGGCTCGTCCGCGTCTGCGATCTGATGCACACGGGCGAGGCGGTGCCGCTGGTCGAAGAAACCGCCACCATGCAGGAAGCGCTTCTGATGATGGCGAAACAGCATTTCGGCTGCGTCGGCATCACGAAGGCGGGCGCGCTCACCGGCATCGTCACGCATGGCGATCTGGCGCGGCACATGGGAAGCGATTTGCTGGGCCGCCCGCTGACATCGGTGATGACGAAGAATCCGAAAATCGTGGCGCCCGATCAATTGGCCGCCGAAGCGCTCGCGCTGATGAACGACAAGAAGATCACGCAATTGTTCGTGCTCGATCCCAAAGACAAAACCAAACGGCCCGCCGGCATCTTGCACATCCACGATTGCCTGCGCGCGGGACTTCAGTGATGGCGGAGCGCAAGCCCCGCAAACCACGCAAGCCCGCCGGGGCCGCCAATCCGGCTGCCCCGCCCAAGCGCAAGCGTGCCGTGCCTGCCAAGGCGGTGACGCCGTCTCAGCGCAAGCACGATTTCACCGAGCGCACGCGCACCACCATGACCGATGCGCAGCGCTATACGCGTTTCGTCACCATCGCCAAGCGCGCGCTGCTGCTCGCCGCACTCGCGCTGATCGCGGCCGTGCTTGCCTATTCGCTTCAGCCGCGCGAGCAGGGCCGTGTCGCCATGACGTTCGAGCGCATGGGCAAGGTCTCCAACGATCTGGCCATGATAAAGCCGAAGCTCACCGGCACCGACGACGACGGCAATCCCTTCACCGTTACCGCCGATTCCGCCGTGCAGGACGGGCGCAATGCGCGCCGCGCGCGGCTCTACAACGTCGAGGCCGACGTGACGCTGAAGGATTCGGGCTGGATGAGCACGACCGCACGCTCCGGCCTCGTCGACGCCACCGCCAAGAAGCTCGCGCTGTGGGACGGCGTGTCGGTCTATTCCGACAGCGGCTATGAGATTCACACCAATGAAGTGCGTGTCGATCTCGCAAACGGCATCGTGCATGGCGAACACATGGTGACAGGGCAGGGGCCGCAGGGCGTCTTCAGCGCCGACCGTTTCCGCGTGGATCGCCAGAACAAGCTGATATTCCTCATGGGCCATGTTCACATGACAGTCGATACCGGCGCGATGCGCCAAAGCAGCGGGAAGAAGCACACATGAAATGGGGGCTTGTTTTCGCCGGCCTGTTCTTTGCGACCGCCGCGTCGGCGCAAGGCGTCAGCCTCGGCACGCACGATTCCAACGCGCCGATTTCGGTCTCGGCCGATAATTTCAGCGGCGATCTCGAAACCAAGGTCGGCGTTTATAGCGGCAACGTTCTTATCGCCCAGGGCGATTTCAAGCTGCGCGCGGACAAGGTCACGATCCTGGTGGCCGAAGGAAAGCCCAACCGCATCGAAGCCACCGGCAACATCGTGTTCGATGCACCCAACGGCACGGCCACGGGCGACACCGGCGTCTACGATCTGGGTCCGCGCACCGTCACGCTCACGGGCCGCGTCGTGCTGACCAAGGAAAAAAACATCATGCGCGGCACGAAACTCGTCATCAATCTGGCGACGGGCAAGGCCGATCTCGGCGCCGCGGGAATGCCGGGCGGACGCGTTCAGGGATTGTTTACGCCCCCGCCACAGACCAAGGGCAACGGGGGAAAATAGGCTTCATGCTTCCTTAAATTCAAACAGGCACAGTTCTTGCCATGGACAAGAAGAAACAAAAGATAAATGCGGAAAAGGCACCGGAGAAGGCTTCCGGCAAGCCCGAAAAGCCCCGCGTGATCGAGGGCAGCCAGGGCCTCGTCGTCACCCGCATCGGCAAGAGTTTCAGGAAGCGCCCCGTAGTGCGCGCGGTGAGCCTCACGCTTCATCGCGGCGAAGTGGTGGGCCTGCTCGGGCCGAACGGCGCGGGCAAGACGACCTGCTTCTACATGATTACCGGCCTGATCCCCGCCGATTACGGCACCATCGAACTCGACGGCCATGACGTGACGCGGCTTCCGATGTATCGCCGCGCGCGATTGGGCATCGGCTATCTGCCGCAGGAGGCATCGATCTTCCGCGGACTGACCGCTGAACAGAATATCCGCGCCACCGCAGAGCTGATCGAAAGCGATCCCGCACGCCTCGAAGCGATGGTGGAAGAATTGATGGCGGAATTCGGCGTGACCCATGTGCGCGATACGCCCGCGATTGCGCTGTCCGGCGGGGAACGGCGCCGCGTGGAAATCGCCCGCGCGCTGGCAACCCATCCCTCTTATATCCTGCTCGACGAACCGCTCGCCGGCATCGATCCCATCGCCGTCTCCGACATACGCGATCTCGTCAAGCATCTGAAGGATCGCGGCATCGGCGTGCTCATCACCGATCACAATGTGCGCGATGCGCTGGAGATCATCGACCGCGCCTACATCATCCACGAAGGCCAGGTTTTGAAGGAAGGCCTGCCGAGCGAAATCGTGGGCGACCGCGACGTGCGCCGGGTCTATCTCGGCGAACGGTTTTCGCTGTGACGCCATGATGGGAGCACGGTCATGGCGTTGACACAGCGGCTCGAGCTTCGCCAGGGGCAATCGCTCGTCATGACGCCGCAATTGCAGCAGGCGATCAAGCTGCTGCAATTGTCCAATCTCGAACTCGCCGAATATGTCGAAGGCGAACTCGAGCGCAATCCGCTTCTGGAGCGCGACGAGCGCGAGCCCGTCTCCGAAGAGCGCGAGGCCGAGGCTGCGAAATCCAATGACGGCGAGGATCTCGAGGCCGCGCTTTCGCGCGACGATTTCTCCAAAGCCGAAGACATGGATGCCGAGCGCGACGACGTTTACGCCGAAAGCGACCGTTCGTCCGCGCCGCAAAGCCAGCCGCTTGCCGACTGGACGACGCTCAAATCCGCGCCCAGTCATGAGGGCGGCGAGAACGCGCTCGAAGGCACGCTTACGCAGGCCGAAACGCTGAAGGATCATCTGCTCGATCAATTGTCGATCGCGGCCTTGTCGCCCGACCGCCGGTTGATCGCCGCATCGCTGATCGACGGCATCGACGAAGCGGGTTACTTGCGCGGCGATCTCGATGAAATGGCCGAGCGCCTCGGCGCGCCGCGCGAAAGCGTCGAAGAGGTTTTGAAAGTCGTGCAGGGCTTCGAGCCGACGGGCGTGGGCGCGCGCGATCTGGCCGAATGCCTTGCGCTGCAACTGCGCGAGAACGGCCATTGCGATCCGGCGATGCAAGCCCTGCTCGCCCATCTCGATCTTGTCGCGCGCCGCGATATTGCCGGCCTTTCCGCCAAATGCGGCGTCGATGCCGAAGATATCGCCGACATGATCGCCGAAATCCGCGGACTTACGCCCAAACCGGGCCTCGCTTTCGGCTCCGAGCCCGTGCAGCCCGTTGTGCCCGATGTATTTGTGAAAGAAGGCCCGGACGGCGCCTGGCATGTCGAACTCAATGCCGACACGCTGCCGCGGCTGCTCGTCAATTCGCGCTATTACGCCAAGGTGAGCGCGACCGCGCGCGACAAGGACGCCAAAAATTATCTGTCGGATTGCCTGAACAACGCGAACTGGCTGGTGAAGAGCCTCGATCAGCGCGCGCGCACGATTTTGAAAGTGGCGAGCGAAATCGTCCGCCAGCAGGACGGATTCCTGACTTATGGCGTGCGCCATTTGCGGCCGCTCAATCTGCGCACCGTCGCCGACGCGATCACGATGCACGAATCGACGGTCAGCCGCGTCACATCCAATAAATATATTGCCACACCGCGCGGTGTCTTCGAACTGAAATATTTTTTCACGGCGGCGATTCAATCGGTTAACGGCGCCGAATCGCATTCCGCCGAAGCCGTGCGCGACCGAATCCGCGAAATGATCGATAATGAGGCAGGCGAAATTCTTTCGGATGACCGGATTGTTGCGCTGCTTACTGCCGATGGTGTCAATATTGCGCGCCGCACGGTCGCAAAATATCGCGAGGCCATGCGAATCCCCTCATCCGTGGAGCGCCGCCGTCTTAAGCAAAACGGCCAAAACACTGTTGCCATTCGCTGATTTCGAGCGTTGACTCCTACAGGGGCGCGACCTATGGTCCGCCGCCTTTTTGAGCCGGGTGCATCGCGTGGCTCACGCCGAAAAGTCGCGACGTAACTTCCGCGTATAGAGGCCATGAAAGTTCGGGTTTCAGGGAAGCAGATCGAAATCGGTGAGGCGCTGCCCGAAAAAGTTCGGGACCGTCTTGCTTCAGCGATCGCAAAACATTTCGACGGGGGCGCAGACGCCAGTGTCGTTTTTTCCAAAGAGCGCTATGCGTATCGCGCCGATTGCACCGTGCATCTGGATTCCGGCGTCGTGTTGAAATCCGAAGGCAAGGATAGCGATGCGCACCGCGCGTTCGATCTTGCGCTCGAGCACATGGAAAAGCAGGTCCGCCGCTACAAGCGCCGGCTGAAGAACCATCACGAAAAGCCCAGGGCCCGCACGGCCTGACAGAAGAAGGTCATCATGGAAATCTCCACTCTGCTTGCGCCCGAGGCGGTGTTCCCTTCATTGAAGGCGAACAGCAAGAAGCAGCTTCTGCAGGAGCTCGCCGAGCGCGCGGCCAAGCTCACGGGCCTGCCCGAGCGGCGCATCTTCGACACGCTGATCGAGCGCGAGCGGCTGGGCACAACGGGCATGGGGCAGGGCATCGCGATTCCGCATGGCAGGCTCGCGGGCCTGCCGAAAATCGTGGGCCTGTTCGCGCGGCTCGAAAGCGGAATCGAATACGAAGCGGTGGACGGACAGCCGGTGGATCTGGTGTTTTTGCTGCTGGCGCCGGAAGGGGCGGGCGCCGATCATCTGAAAGCGCTGGCGCGCGTCTCGCGCCTTTTGCGCAATCAGCAGACTTGCGAAAAACTCCGCGCCGCGACGAAGCCGGAAGTTCTGTTCGCGCTCCTCACCGAAAAGAGCAACGGCGCGAATTCGCAGGCGGCGTAATTTCCTCCCCCGTTTACGGGGGAGGAAAACACATCAATGCACACTCACCGGCGTCAGCTCGTTCTGCACCGCAGCTCCATAGGCGCTGTCATACGCATCGGTGAAGCCGAGCACGCGGCCATCGACGCCATGCAACACATACAGCGTCACGCCATCGGGCAGCTTGATGCCTTCCGGAATGATGCCGAGCCTGCGCGCCTCGGCGACGCCCGTCGGCTTGATATAGGCCAGCCGCGACGGATCGAAAGTCCTGTTCTCGATGTCGTCGAATTCCTCGAATTCCATCTTGTCGGTCATGACAACCTCCTTCACGCCCCGCCGTTTTTCTTCGTCTTGATGTCGATGTTGCGCACCAGGCTTTCCGCCTTCGGCCGCGCCAGATCGATCGACAGCAATCCGTTTTCGAGTTCGGCTCCCGTGACGTCTATTCCTTCCGCCAGCACGAAGGCGCGCTGAAACTGGCGCGCCGCGATGCCGCGATGCAGGAAATTCTTGTCCTTGGATTCGACCTGCTTGCCTTTGATGACGAGCTGGTTTTCCTCCACCGTTACGCTGAGTTCGTCTCTGGAAAAGCCCGCCACCGCCAGCGTGATGCGAAGCTTTTCGCCGCCGGCATCTTCGATATTGTAGGGCGGATAGCCGTCGGCGGCCGATTTGGCCGTGCGCTCGAGCAGCCTTTCCAGATGTTCGAAGCCCAGAAGGAACGGGCTGTTGAAGGTCGTATTCCGGTTCATGTCCAAAGCCCTCCTTGAGCGGCCTTGCCGGCGCCGCTTCCGGCCGCCGGACTGGTGTTTGCGGCCCCTTCTGGGCGCCGCCTCCGGATTAGATGTGGGAATTCCCGGAGGCTAATCAAGGTGTCCCCGCTTTGTTCACGAAAAGCGTGACCGCCATGCCGGAACCCCGATTGAAGGGGCCAGGCGGAGAGGGCAGAAACCGGCCATGATCCGGGTTCTCCTCGAAAATCACGCCTTTGCACGGCCCGAAGCGGTGGCCGTGGCCTATGAGCCGGGCGAGGTGGCAGGGGCTCTCAAGGCGCTGGAGGCCGCCAGGCAGGGGGGCAAATGGGCGGCCGGGTATTTCTCTTACGAGCTCGGCTATTTGCTGGAACCCCGCCTGCGCCCCCTCCTGCCGCGGGACCGGGCGGTGCCTCTTTTGTGGTTCGGGATTTTCGATGCCCCCGCCGCGCCGCCGACCGCCCCGCGCACCCGCGCCTATGCCGGTCCGCTTGCCCATGACTGGAATGAGACCGCCTATGCCGCCCGCTTCGCCCGCGTGCATGACTGGATCGGGGCGGGCGACATCTATCAGGCCAATCTTTCCTTCCGCTCGCGATTCACATTTGTCGGCGATGCGCCGGCGCTTTACGAAAATCTGCGCGCGCAATCGGATGCGCCCCTTTCGGCTTTCATCGACGATGGCGAGCGCCAGATTTTGAGCCTGTCGCCCGAATTGTTTTTCGATCTGACCGCAGACGGAAAACTGACCGCGCGGCCGATGAAAGGCACGGCGGCGCGCGGCGCGGACGCGGCGTCCGACGAAGCCGCGAAGGAAGGCTTGCGCTTAAGCGCCAAGAACCGCGCCGAAAATTTGATGATCGTCGATCTGTTGCGCAACGATCTGGGGCGCGTGGCGGAAACGGGCAGCGTGCGGGTGGAAAAATTGTACGAGATCGAAACCTATCCCACCGTGCATCAGATGGTGTCGACCATCACCGCGCAATTGAAACCCGGCACCGGCATCGAGCAAATCCTGCGCGCGCTTTTTCCCTGCGGCTCGGTAACGGGCGCACCGAAAATCCGCGCCATGGAGATCATCCACGAAATGGAGAGCAGCCCGCGCGGGGTTTATTGCGGCGCCATCGGCCATTTCGCGCCCGATGGTTCTGCGCGCTTCAACGTCGCCATCCGCACGCTGACGATTGCAAACGGCAAAGGCGAACTCGGAATCGGCGGCGCGGTGGTTCACGACTCCAATTCTTCGGACGAATATGCCGAATGCCTGCTGAAAGCGCGCTATTACGAAGCCACGCGCAAGCCGCTCGAATTGATCGAAACCTTGCGCCATGAGCCGGGCGAAGGCTTCGCACGACTCGATCTGCATCTGGCGCGCATGAAGAATTCCGCCGAAACCTTCGGCCTCAAATTCGACCGCGAAGCCGCGTTGCGCGCGTTAGAGAACGCGATCCTCGCTTCACCGGCCCGTATGCGCTTGGCCCTGAACGAAGAGGGGCACTTCAACGCAACTTCCGCGCCGCTCGCGCTGGAAAAACCGCTCTGGAAATACACCATCTCTCCCATCCGCATCAGCAGCACCGATGCCCTCAACCGCCACAAGACCAATTGGCGCGAAATTTATGACGGCGAATTCAAGCGCTTCTCCGGCGAACACGACGAAGCGATCTTCCTCAATGAAAAAGACGAAGTGGTGGAGGGCAGCCGCACCAACATTTTCGCGCGCATCGGCGGCCAACTCGTCACCCCGCCGCTTTCCTCCGGCGCGCTCGACGGATGCTTGCGCCGCGAATTGATCGAAAGCGGCGAATGCGCCGAACGCGTTCTCACGCTTTCCGATCTCGCTAATGCCGAAGAAATCTATCTCGGCAATTCGCTGCGCGGATTGATCCCGGCAAATTCAGCGTGACGCCGCCAGCGCACACAATAGCGCCAGCGTTTCCGGCAAAACCCAGCCGCCCGCTTCGGCGATCTGGTTGCCGGTGATATCGATGTTCAGAACATCGCTCAATGATCGGTTGCTCAGGCGCGTGCGCAATTGCGCCGCAACCGCCTTCGCATCGAAATTCTTCGTTTCCGCGAGATAGGCGCGCCCCACAATCGGCGCATCGTCCAGATCGTCGAGCGATGAAAGCAGATCGCCATAAGGCCCTTTCGGCCGCGCGCGGAATAGTCCGGCTTCGTAAGCGCCGCCGATTGCCAGACCGAACAATGCCAGCGCGCCTGCAATGACCGGACGTCGCGAAATCGTTGTCTTCCAGCCGCTCATCGGAACACCGTCTTCAAATGATCGGCCAGGCGCAAGGTCAGCGCCAGCAGATTCATCGTCGGATTGGAGGAGCCGTAAGTGGGAAACACCGAACTTCCCGCCACATACAAATTGGCAATGCCGTGCACCTGCGAATTGGCATCGACCACGCCCTGCTTGGGATCGTCATGCATCCGCGTGGTGCCCATGTGATGATTGCCCCAATCCATCACGGCGAGCCACTCGCTTCGCGTCTTGCGATCGAGCCTTATCATGCCGGTTTTTGCCGCAAGCAACTGACGGCCCAATTCCTTGATCGTTTCGCGATAGCGCGCGAAATCGGAATCGGCGATGGTCATGTGAAGCTGCAAGCGCGGCATTCCCAGCGCATCGCGCTCGTTGGTCAGCGTGAAGCGGCGATCCGGATCGGGCGCCATTTCGAGCCCGCAGCCCAGTGCAAAGGCGCGCGCATTGCTCGCATCTACGCCGAGGGCGGATGCGGTTTCCGCCACCGCGGCCTTGCCGAGCGCATCGAGCTCGACATGATTTTCCACCGTCGTCAGCGAGCCCAGTAATTGGCGCTCGCGCTTGAACGATTCCGTGGGTGAAAATGTGGCGCGGAAATGCACGCCCGCCGCATCGATGGTCGTCTTGTAATAGGGCGCGATCTTTCCATCGAACAACACGAGCGTCGCGGTGTTGCGCGGGATCGCGTGATCGGCGAAGAAGCGGCCGACGAGATCGTTGCCATTACCGACGCCGGTTTTCATTACATCGTTGGACGCCAGCATCAGCCGCGCGGTTTCGATTCCGCCCGCCGCCACTACGGCATATTTCGGTTTCACGGTGAATTTGTTGCCGCTGAGCGTTGCGACATCGAGACGATCGAGGCTTTTCGCATCATGCGCGAGCCTGAGGCCCGTGACGTTCGCATGTTCCATCAATTGCAGATTGGCGATGCGGCGCAAATCGGCGCTGTAGCGCTCGCCGAAGGCGGTGGGCGTCACGTCGCCGCGCGTTTTGCTGAACTGGAAATAGCTGGTGTAAACGCCGCCGTCGCCGAGCGCGATCTGGCCGTCCATTTTGTCTTTCAATTCGTCATAGACCGGCGCGCCCGCTTCGATCAGCGCCTGCGCGCGCGCGAAATAGGGCGCGATCTCGGCGCGCGTGAACGGCCAGCCGGAATAGGGCAGCCACGCGCGTTTCTCGAAATCGCTGTCATCGAGCGGGCGGCACCATCCGCCCCAGTGATTGGAACTTCCGCCCAGAAACCGCAACCGGCACGCATCGAGCGGCAGATAGCGCACGCCCGTTTCGCTGCCCTTATAAAGCGCCTGGATTTTCTCCTCATATTCGCCGCCGCCGCTTTCGAGCAGCAAGATTCGGATGGGCGTGTTCGCCAGCGCCATGGCGAGCGTAATGCCCGCAGGACCCGCGCCGATGATGGCGAGGTCGGTGTCGATTGTGGTGCCTGCAGGCACGGCGCGGGCGTCTGTGAAGATAGGCAAGGCGAATCCTCCGCGAGCCAATCCTATAGCCGCTTGGCGGCGAATGCGCGGCCGGAATGAGATTTCAGATATTTTTCGAATGCAATGGCACGATCCGCATCGCGGAACGCGATGTAAGTATTCAGACGCCAAGGCTTGAATTTAGCGGTGTGATAAACTTTGCCGCTATTGTGAGCTTTCACGCGCGCCTTCAAATCGTCCGTGATCCCGGAATAATGCCGTTCCGGATCGTCGATACATTCGAGAATGTAAACGTATTTCATTTGCCAGCTGCCACAGTTGTTCGAAAAATTTGCATAGGGCTTGCCAGGGCGTAGTCGCGCGGTCCCAAGCCCGGCTTCGCTCGCCAAGGCGAGCTTCGCCGTGGCAGGCTCCGTCGCTGCGCGACGAAGCCTGGTGGAGCTGAGCGGGATCGAACCGCTGACCTCCTGCATGCCATGCAGGCGCTCTCCCAACTGAGCTACAGCCCCATCGGAGAACGGAAGACGGAATACAGGGATCTGGCGAATCCCGGCGTCTTTCCGATCCCTGTATTCTGTACTCCGCTTACCGTTCGTCCTTCTCGATATCGGCGTCGATGATGCCGCTGACATCGTCTTCGTCTTCTTCCACTTCCTCGAGGAGACCGTCGTCTTCTTCCTCGTCGTCGGCGATTTCCTCGTCCTCGATATCTTCGATATCGTCCTCCGGCGCGGTCTCGGGCTCGACGACCGTCATGCCGGTGTCCTCGGGCTCTTCCTCCTCTTCCTCGATCTCGTCGGCGACGACGGGGGCTTCCTCTTCCTCGGGTTCCACCACGGCTTCCACCTCTTCGGCTTCGGCCTCCTCGGTTTCTTCCTCCGTCTCCTCCTCTTCGTCGCGCGCGGCCTCGGGCTCGGCAGCCACGGGCTCCGGCTGACGCGGGCGGCGCTGCTTATAAAGCGCCTCGGGCTCGAAGCTGAATGCGCATTTCGGGCATTCGATCGGCCGTTTCTGAAGGTCGTAGAAGCGCACGCCGCAAGAGGGGCAAACGCGCTTGGTTCCCAAATCCGCCTTGACCAAAGTGTTGCTTCCCGCGTGAAGTCGGTTCTTGAAGGGTGGGTCGTTTGCCACGGTTGCCGGGCCCTGTCAAAGCGGTTTTGACGGGCTTGACGGGCCGCGCCAACAGGTTACGGAAAGCCTCGATCCGCCTTGGAGAATTCCGGATGCCCGGACCCCGCCCGCTGACTGCCGCCCGCGCCCGTGCGCTCAGGGGCGCCGCGGCCGTTCCCGGCGACAAGTCGATCTCCCACCGGGCCCTGATATTGGGGGCGCTGGCGATAGGCGAAACGCGGATTTCGGGGCTGCTCGAAGCCGAGGATGTGCTGAACACCGCCGCCGTCATGCGCCGCTTCGGGGCGCAGGTCGTGCGCGAGGGCGCTGGCGCCTGGCATGTGCGGGGCCTGGGCGTCGGCGGATTGGCCGAGCCCGGCGAGGAACTCGATTTCGGAAATTCCGGCACCGGCTCGCGGCTGGTGATGGGCATGATGGCGACGACGCCGGTCACGGCGGTCTTCACCGGCGATGCTTCCTTGCGCAAGCGGCCGATGGGGCGCGTGCTCGATCCGCTGATGCGCTTCGGCGCGACTTATTCGGCGCGCGAGGGCGGGCTGATGCCGGTGACGCTGACGGGCGCTGCCGACGCGATGCCCATCGATTACGCGGTGACGGTTGCATCGGCACAGGTGAAATCGGCGCTGTTGCTGGCCGCGCTGAACGCGCCCGGCCGCACGCGCATCACGCAAAAGGTGCTGACGCGCGATCACACCGAGAAGATGCTGAAAGCGTTCGGCGCGGAGATTTCCGTCGAGACGTGGGAAGAGGGCGAAGCGATCTCCATCTTGGGCGAAGCGGAATTGAAAGCGGTGCCGGTGGAAGTGCCGCGCGATCCGTCCTCCGCCGCATTTCCGCTTGTGGCGGCACTGATCGTGCCGGGCTCGGAGGTTTCGATTCCCGGCGTGTTGCTGAATACGCGACGTATCGGGTTGATCGAAACGCTGAAGGAAATGGGCGCGGATATTTCCATTTCCGCTTTGCGCCAAAGCGGCGGCGAAGAGATTGGCGATCTGACGGCGCGTTATTCTGCGCTTCGCGGCGTGGAAGTGCCGGCGGAACGCGCGCCGTCGATGATCGACGAATATCCGATCCTCGCCATCGCCGCTTCATTCGCCGAAGGCCGCACGATCATGCGCGGCCTCGAAGAATTGCGCGTCAAGGAAAGCGACCGGCTGTCCGCCATCGCCAACGGGTTGAAAGCCTGCGGCGTCGCGGTGGAAGAATTACCCGACGGCTTGATTGTCGGCGGCGGCGGCATGAAGGGTGGCGCCACCATCGCCACGCACATGGACCACCGTATCGCGATGTCGTTTCTTGTCGCCGGCCTCGCCTCGCGCGAACCGGTCACGGTGGACGATACCAACATGATCGCGACGTCGTTTCCCGAATTCGAGAATTTGATGAAGAATCTTGGAGCAGAATTTCGGTAATGCCGACCTATCGCAAACGACCCAGAAGAAATATCCCCCCTCCCCTTGCGGGAGGGGGCGAGCGTTGCGAGCAAGCTCATTCTGAAAAATTAAGTGGGGCTTTAGATGCGAGCAACGCTCGGGGGAGGGCGCGCGCGCGCGAATTGCGCGCGAATATGACCAACGCGGAACAAAAACTCTGGCAGGCCTTACGCCGCAAACACATCAATGGGTTTCGCTTCCGGCGGCAATATCAACTTGGACCATACTTTGCGGATTTCATCTGCTTGCCCGCACGGCTTGTCATTGAAGTCGATGGCGACAGCCACGCGGACGAAGAACAGATACAACACGATCTCCGGCGCACCGCATGGATGAACAGCCAGAGGTTTCGTGTGCTGCGATTCTTGAATCTCGATGTGCTGAAGAATCTCAATAGCGTTGTTGATGTGATTGAAGCCGCCGTGTGCGAACCCCTCCCCCGAGCCGCTGCGCGGCTCGCCCCCTCCCGCAAGGGGAGGGGGGGATGAGTATTGTAATTGCAATCGATGGAACGGCGGCCAGCGGCAAGGGGACAATAGCGAAGAAACTTGCGAAGCGTTTCGGATTCGCGCATCTGGATTCTGGCAAACTCTATCGTTGTGTTGCCTTGGAAGTGCTGGATGCGGGTGGCGACCCTGCACAGGAATCCGATGCGTTGAACGCTGTTGCGCGTTTCCGTCGAAACGCAGGCGGGTTTGGCAACCCGGCATTTTTGAATGACAAACGATTACTGCGGGCCGATGTTGGCGAAGCAGCTTCTCTGGTTTCGGCCTTTGGCAGAGTTCGTGCCGAACTTCTGCAATTTCAACGGGACTTTGCGGCTCATCCGCCAGGCGGTCCCCCCGGCGCAGTGATCGACGGCCGCGACATCGGCACCATCGTCTGCCCCAATGCGCAGGCCAAGCTGTTCGTGGATGCGCGGCCCGAAATCCGCGCCCATCGCCGCTGGCTGGAACTCAAAGCCTATGGCGACACGCGCGATGAAGCGGCAATTCTCAAGGAAATCCGGGAACGCGATGCCCGCGATGCCGCCCGCGCCGTCGCCCCCATGAAACCGGCCAAAGATGCGGCCTTGCTTGATACCTCCGCATTGGATATAGACGCCGCGTTCAAGGCCGCTCTCGCGATTGTCGAGAAGGCGCTCAAGGTGCAGCCCAAGGGGTAAAGGAGACCCGGCCGCACTTCCCGGGCTGGCCCGAACGACCCAACCCAAACCCAACCGCCATGCGGGCGTGCGCCCTCATGGAAGTCCGCCGCGAAAACGGCCGGCACGAATGTATTGGAATTGAGAAACCACATGGCCCGTCAAGCCGCTGCAGCCGCCACACCTTCCATCGCCACCCCCAGCCGCGACGATTTCGCGGCGATGCTCGAAGAAAGCTTCGTGAACCAATCGCCGCAGGAAGGCGCGGTCATCAAGGGCAAGGTGGTGGCGATCGAAAACGATTTCGCGGTGGTCGATGTCGGATTGAAAACCGAAGGCCGTGTGGCGCTCAAGGAATTCGGCCTGCCGGGCATGGCGGCGAATGTGAATATCGGCGACGAGGTCGAGGTTTATCTCGAGCGCGTCGAGAACGCGCTGGGCGATGCGGTCCTGTCGCGCGACAAGGCGCGGCGCGAGGAAAGCTGGATCCGGCTCGAACGCGCCTTCAACGAAGGCACGCGCGTCAACGGCGTAATTTTCGGCCGCGTCAAGGGCGGCTTCACGGTCGATCTCGATGGCGCGGTGGCATTTCTGCCCGGCTCGCAGGTTGACGTGCGGCCCATGCGCGATGTCGGCCCGCTGATGAACCAGTCGCAACTTTTTCAAATTCTGAAAATGGATCGCCGCCGCGGCAATATCGTGGTGTCGCGCCGCGCCGTGCTGGAAGAGCGTCGCGCGGAGGAGCGCACCTCGCTGGTCGCCAGCTTGCAGGAAAAGCAGGTCATCGAAGGCGTGGTGAAGAACATCACCGATTACGGCGCGTTCGTCGATCTCGGCGGCGTCGATGGCTTGCTGCACGTGACGGACATCGCATGGCGGCGCGTCAGCCATCCGACGGAGGTGTTGAATGTCGGCCAGACCGTCACGGTGCAGATCATCAAGATCAATCAGGATACGCAGCGCATCAGCCTCGGCATGAAGCAGTTGCAGACCGATCCGTGGGAAGGCGTCGCCGCGAAATATCCGCCGGGCGCGCGCTTCAAGGGCAAGGTCACCAATGTCACCGATTACGGCGCGTTCGTGGAGTTGGAGCCGGGCGTCGAGGGCCTCGTGCATGTCAGCGAAATGAGCTGGGTGAAGAAGAATGTCGCGCCGTCCAAGATCGTCACACCCGGCACCGAAGTCGAAGTGCAGGTGCTGGAAGTCGATTCCAACAAGCGCCGCATTTCGCTCGGCCTGAAACAGACGCAGGAAAATCCGTGGAACGCGTTTGCCGCGAGCCATCCGGCGGGCACGATCATCGAAGGCGAGATCAAGTCGATCACCGAATTCGGCCTCTTCGTCGGCCTCGACGGCGATATCGACGGCATGGTGCATCTCTCCGATCTGTCGTGGGACAAGCCGGGCGATCAGGCCGTGGCCGATTACAAGAAGGGCGACCGCGTCAAGGCGAAGGTGCTCGATGTGGATGTCGAGAAGGAACGCATCAGCCTCGGCATCAAGCAGCTTTCCGGCGACCCGATGGAGAAGGCCGGTCCGCTCAAGAAGGGCAGTATCGTTACGGTCACGGTCACCGAAGTGAACGATGGCGGCATCGAGGTCAGCCTCGAAGGCGGCGCGAAGAGCTTCATCCGCCGCGCCGATCTCAGCCGCGACCGCGCCGAGCAGCGCCCCGAGCGCTTCGGCGTCGGCGACAAGGTCGATGCGCTGGTGACGAGCGTCGACAAGTCCAGCCGCAAGATCGGGCTTTCGATCAAGGCGCGCGAGATCACCGAGGAGAAGGAAGCGGTCGCGCAATACGGCTCATCGGATTCCGGCGCGTCGCTGGGCGATATCCTGGGCGCGGCCCTGCGCCGCCGCAAAGGCAAGGACGAGGAGAAAGAGGAAGAATAATTTTCTAAAGCGGAGAACGCGGAGTCGCGGAGATTTGTTGGCGCTCCGCGTCTCCGCGCGCTAAAATCTAATCGTCTTTCTCGCCGCACTTGCTCTTATACGCATGCCACGGATCGCGGCGGTCGTGATCCTCCGCCGCCACGCGCGTCACATGCGCATCGGCATCATGCTCGCGGCCATAGCCATCGACCCAGACGTCGCGGTGTTCTTCGTCAGCGCCGCCTTCCTCATAGCTGCGCGACTCGCTCGTATAGGTCGAGGATTCCTGTTCCTCGCCCGCCCAGTCCTGCGCATAGGAGTGCGAGCTTGCCGCATAATGATGGTGATGGCGGCGGTGCGCCGCGGGCGGGGCGAGTCGCGTCATTTGTTCGGCGGGGGCCACCGCGGCCACGCAATGACAGGGCGGGGCGGGCGCCACGGCGGCGCGCTGGCCAAGCCCCAGCTGGTCGCAGCCCGACAGCAACCCTACGATCCCGACAGCCGCAACAAGGCTCAGACGCATCTTCGTCTCCCGATGGCTCCTGTCATGATATGGGACAGGGGCCGGATCGGCCGCCCATTTGTTGTGATGGTGGTTAATGGCGCGACGCTCCTCTGCCTGCGAATCGGGCAGCCGCAGCCCGTTCACGGCCCCGCGCGCTATTTCCCAAAAAAGCACTGTCTATTCAGGGGGTTCCGTCGATATCGGTTGACGGCCCCCAAGAGTCCTGACAAGGTTAAGCCAGCCTGTCGAAGGGTCCTCGGGCATTCGGCGTGCGGGGGAAGGGATGATCAAATCGGAATTGGTGGCGCGTTTGGCGCAGCGCTATCCGCATTTATATCATCGCGATGTCGAGCGCATCGTCACCACGGTGCTCGACCAGATCACCAAGGCATTGGCGGAAGGCCATCGCGTGGAGTTGCGCGGGTTTGGCGCGTTTTCCGTGAAGGTGAGGCCCGCGCGCCAGGGCCGTAATCCGCGAACCGGCGAGCCCGTTTCCGTCGATGAAAAGCGCGCGCCATTCTTCCGCACCGGCAAGGAATTGCGCGAGAAGCTGAACGGCGGCTCGCACACCGGCGCCTAAGGCTCTGGCGCGTGCGGCTCTCAACTTATGTGATTGGAATACCCGTGGCGGTTGCCGCGGTCGTGGTGGCCGTCGCCAATCGCGAGATCATTGCCGTCAGCCTGGATCCCTTCGCGCCGGAGAACCCTGCGCTCTCCGCCCAGATGCCGCTGTTCCTGCTGCTGTTCCTGGTGTTCGCGGGCGGGATTTTCGTGGGCTGGATCGCGGCGGTGTGGACGCGCCCATCCAAGCCGCCTGTGAAACCCGGACGAAGCCTCTTGCCGTGGCGGCGGGGCGGGACTAAACCGCCACCCGCATGAGCGGCCAACGGAATCCCGTCTTCGTCGCGCTCGACACGCCCGATCTCTCCCGCGCGCTCGAGATTGCCGCCGCCGTGAAACCCCATGTTGGCGGATTGAAGATCGGCCTCGAATTTCTCACCGCGCAGGGCCCGAACGGAATCCGCAAGATCGTCGACACCGGATTGCCGGTGTTCGCCGACACCAAATTCCACGACATTCCCAATACGGTCGCGGGCGCTGCGCGCGAGATCGCCAAATACGGTGTTGCGATTTTCAACATTCATGCGTCGGGCGGTGAAGCGATGATGAAAGCTGCGCTGGAAGCGGCATCGCAATCGAACCCGCGCCCGAAGATCATCGCCGTCACCGTGCTCACCAGCATGGGCGACGACGATCTTCCGTCAATCGGCCAGCAAGGCCCGCTGGCCGATCAGGTCGTGCGATTGGCGAAGCTTGCAAAGGCTTCCGGCCTCGACGGCATCGTGTGTTCGCCGCGCGAGATCGCGGTGGTGCGAAAAGCCTGCGGGCCCGATTTCCTCATCGTCACGCCGGGCATCCGCCCCGCCGGAAGCGCCGTCGGCGACCAGCGCCGGGTCAACACGCCCGCCGATGCGCTCAAGGCCGGCTCGAATATCCTTGTCATCGGCCGGCCCATTACCGCCGCAGCCGACCCGGCCGCCGCCGCGCGCGCCATCGCGGACGAGATCAGGGCGGTCGAAACCGCCTGAATATCAAAGGGTTAATCCAAATCCCCGGCTTTGCTTGATTTGGGGTGGGCCGCGCGCGATAAGCGGCGCCCCATGTCCGTCCTGGTCAAAATCTGCGGAATCAATTCGCCCGAAGCCGCCGACGCGGCGCTTTCGGCTGGCGCGGATTTCTGCGGCCTCGTCTTTCATGCCGGAAGCCCCCGCAATGTGAGCGCCGAACAGGCCGCATCGTTGGCGGCTCGTATGCGCGGGCGCCCCCGAATCGTGGCGTTGCTGGCCGATGCCAGCGACGAAGAAATCACCGCTGCGATGCGCGCCGCCCAACCGGACATGCTGCAATTGCACGGCAAGGAATCGCCGGAACGTGTCGCCGGTTTGCGCACGCGCTTCCGCGTCGATGTTATCAAGGCAATTCCGGTTGCCGAAGTATCCGATCTTTCCGCCGTTCGCGCTTACGAAGATGTCGCCGACATGCTGCTCTTCGATGCAAAGGCGCCCGCCAACGCCGCGCGCCAGGGCGGACATGGCGCCGCCTTCGATTGGCAGATCCTGCGCGGCCGCAATTTCGCGCGGCCCTGGCTTCTGGCAGGCGGATTGCATGCGGAGAATGTCGCTCGCGCCATTCGCGCCGCGCATGCGCCGGGCGTGGATGTGTCGTCGGGCGTGGAATCCGCGCCGGGCATCAAGAGCCCGGATATGATCCGCAATTTCGTGGCCGCCGCGCGCGCGGCCCAATATGAACCGGAGATTCAAGCGTGAGCCTGCCGCCCAATTCCTTCCGCACGGGACCGGATATCGCGGGCCATTTCGGGGCCTATGGCGGGCGTTTCGTGGCCGAAACGCTGATGCCGCTGGTGCTCGATCTGGAGAAGGCTTACGAGGCGGCGAAAAACGATCCCGCCTTCCATGCCGAATTGAACGGCCTGCTCAAGAATTATGTCGGCCGCCCCAATCCGCTTTATTTCGCCGAGCGCCTGACCGAACATCTGGGCGGCGCGAAGATCTATCTGAAGCGCGAAGACCTCAATCACACCGGCGCGCACAAGATCAACAATTGCCTCGGGCAGATTTTGCTTGCGCGCCGCATGGGCAAGACGCGCATCATCGCGGAAACCGGCGCGGGCCAGCATGGCGTGGCGACGGCGACGGTGGCAGCGCGTTTCGGTCTGCCCTGCATCGTCTATATGGGCGCGGTCGATATCGAGCGGCAGAAGCCGAATGTGTTTCGGATGCGCCTGCTGGGCGCCGAAGTGCGCGCCGTCACGTCCGGTTCCAAAACGCTCAAGGACGCGATGAACGAAGCCCTGCGCGATTGGGTCGCCAATGTGCACGACACGTTCTACATCATCGGTTCGGCTGCGGGCCCGCATCCCTATCCCGCGATGGTGCGCGATTTTCAGACCGTGATCGGCGTTGAGACGCGCGCGCAGATTCAGGAGATGGAAAAGCGTTTGCCCGATCTGGTGGTGGCCTGCGTTGGCGGCGGCTCGAATGCCATCGGCATGTTCCATCCGTTCCTCGACGATCGTGATGTCGAAATTCACGGCGTCGAAGCGGCGGGCGAGGGCGTGGAAACCACGCATCACGCCGCCACGCTGACCAAAGGCACGCCCGGCGTGCTGCATGGTGCGCGCAGCTATCTTTTGCAGGATCGCGACGGGCAAATCCTCGAAGCCCATTCCATTTCCGCCGGCCTCGATTATCCCGGCGTGGGACCGGAGCATTCCTGGCTGCGCGATTCCGGACGCGTCAAATATTTTTCGGCGACCGACAAGGAAGCACTCGAAGCGTTCATGTTGCTCGGCAAGCTCGAAGGCATCATTCCCGCGCTCGAGCCCAGCCACGCCATCGCGCATGTCATGCGCGTCGCGCCGCAGATGCGCAAGGATCAGATCATCGTGGTCACGCTGTCGGGCCGCGGCGACAAGGATGTGTTCACGGCGGCGAGTGCGTTGGGTGAAACGATATGAGCCGCATCGCCGGACGTTTCGCCGAATTAAAGACTGCGGGCCGCGCGGCCTTCGTGCCGTTCATCACCGCAGGCGATCCCGACCTCGATACTTCGTTTGAAATCTTGCAGGAACTTCCCGCGGCTGGCGCGGACCTCATCGAACTCGGCGTTCCGTTCTCCGATCCGATGGCCGATGGTCCCGCGGTTCAGGCGTCGTCCTTGCGCGCATTGCAGGCGGGAATGAATGTGCCGAAGGTTTTGGAACTCGTGCGCCGCTTCCGCAAAGCGGATTCGAAAACGTCGATCATCCTGATGGGCTATTACAATCCCATCCATGCTTACGGCACCGCGCGATTCGCGAAGGACGCGGCAGCGGCGGGCGTCGACGGCCTCATCACCGTCGATCTGCCGCCGGAGGAAGACGAAGTCCTGCGCCTGCCCGCCAATGCGCATGGCCTCGATATCGTGCGGCTCGCCACGCCCACAACCGACGATGCGCGCCTCAAAACAATCGCAAACGGCGCGGGCGGCTTTCTTTATTATGTTTCGATCGCGGGCGTCACAGGCACAAAAGATTTCGCGAAAGCCGAAGTGGAGAAGGCCGTCGCCCGCATGAAGGCGCAAAGCGGCTTACCTTGCGCCGTGGGATTTGGTATCAAGACGCCGGATCAGGCGGCCCAAATCGCGCGCTTCGCCGATGGCGCGGTGGTGGGCTCGGCCATCGTCACGCATGTTGCCGAAGGCTTAACGAATGGCGCTTCGCGCGCCAATATCGTGCGCGATGTGCTTAAATTTTGCGCGTCGCTCGCCGATTCCGTGCATGCGGCGTGCCCATGAATTGTGCTAGACTGACGCCATGAACTGGATCGCCAATTTCGTCCGCCCACGGATCAAGAGCCTGATGGCGGGCCGCGCCGCCGAGACGCCGGAAAATCTCTGGAAGAAATGCCCGTCCTGCGGCGAGATGATTTTCCACCGCGATCTCGAAGCGGCGCAGAATGTCTGCCCGCAATGCAATCATCATCTGCGCATCGGACCTGCCGAGCGTTTCGCCGCGATCTTCGATGCGGGCGTTTATGAAGAACTGCCGCAGCCCGAAGTGCCCGCCGACCCGCTGCATTTCCGCGACGAGCGCCGCTATACCGACCGGCTGAAAGACGCGCGCCACAAAACCGGCCGCAACGAGGCGCTCTCCGCCGCGCGCGGCACGCTCGATGGCACCGCCGTGATGGTCGCCGTGCAGCCCTTCGATTTTCTCGGCGGCTCGCTCGGCATGGGCGTGGGCGAGGCGCTGGTGCAGGCGATGCAGGCCGCGGTCGCGGAGCGCCGTCCGTTCATTCTCTTCGCATCCTCCGGCGGCGCGCGCATGCAGGAGGGCATTCTTTCGCTGATGCAGATGCCGCGCGTCACCATCGGCGTCGATATGCTGCATGAAGCGGGATTGCCGTACATCGTCGTGCTCACCGATCCCACGACCGGCGGCGTCAGCGCGTCTTACGCCATGCTGGGCGACATCCAGATTGCCGAACCCGGCGCGCTGATCGGGTTCGCGGGCCAGCGCGTGATCGAGCAGACAATCCGCGAACGCCTGCCCGAAGGTTTCCAGCGCGCCGAATATCTCTTGGATCATGGCATGATCGACATGGTGGTGCATCGCCATGAATTGCGCCCCACGCTGTCGCGCATCGTGCATCTGATGCTGAAAAAGCCGCGGCCGCGCGCGCGCCAGGCGCCCGCCATCATCAGCGCCAATCCGACCAAGCCTAGCCCGCCCGTGCAAACCAAGGCTGCGTCATGAGCCTGGCTGTGGCCGGCAGCGACGCCATTCTGAACCGGCTTTTATCGCTTCATCCCAAGCGCATCGATCTGGTGCTCGACCGCATCGAGCGGTTGCTTGCCGCGTTGGGTCATCCCGAGCGTCATCTGCCGCCCGTCATTCATGTCGCGGGCACCAACGGCAAAGGCTCGGTCTGCGCTTTTTCCCGCTCCATGCTCGAAGCGCAAGGGCTGAAGGTGCATGTCTATACTTCGCCGCATCTGGTGCGCTTTCACGAACGCATCCGCCTTGCGGGCACGCTGATCTCCGAAAACGAACTCGCGTCCGTGCTCGACGAATGCGAGCGGGCAAACAAGGGCCTGCCGATTACTTTCTTCGAAATCACCACGGCCGCGGCGCTGCTCGCCTTTGCGCGCCACAAGGCCGATGCGCTGGTGCTGGAAGTGGGGCTTGGCGGGCGTCTCGATGCGACGAATGTGGTCAAGCCCGCGATCAGCGTCATCACGCCCGTGGGCCTCGATCATCAGGAATTTCTGGGCGGCGAATTGCCCGGCATCGCGGGCGAGAAGGCGGGCATCATCAAGCCCGGCATTCCGGTGATCGTGGGCCCGCAGGACGATTCCGCGCGCGACATCATCCTGCGTACGGCGGATTCGCTGGGCGCGCCGGTATTCGCGTTCGGGCAGGATTTTTTCGCGCATGGCGAACATGGCCGCATGGTCTATCAGGACGACGAAGGCCTGCTCGATCTGCCGAGCCCGCGCTTGCCCGGCGCGCATCAGATCGAGAATGCGGCGACCGCCATCGCAGCGTTGCGCCATGCCGGGCACAATTGGGGCCGCGAACGCGCCATCGAGCATGGCCTCACCCACGCCGAATGGCCGGCGCGTTTGCAGCGCCTCACGCGCGGACTATTGATCGAGCTTGCGCCGAAGGGCGCCGAGCTTTGGCTCGACGGCGGGCACAATCCCCATGCGGCGTTGGCCATCGCGCGCGCGATGGCCGATTTCGAGGAGAAAAGTTCCAAGCCGCTTTATCTCATCACCGGCATGTTGAAGACGAAGGATGCCGAAGGATTCTTCGCGCCGTTCGCGGGGCTGGCGCGCCACGTCACCACGATTTCCATTCCCGGCGAAGAGGCCAGCCGCGGCGCGGGCGAACTTTACGATGCCGCGCGCGCCGTGGGCCTCGATGCGAGCCCGGCCGACGATCTGGAAGATGCGATGATGCAGGTGTGCGCCTGGAGCCGCGCGCGGCCCAATGAAGGCCCGCCGCGCATTCTCATTTGCGGGTCGCTGTATCTGGCCGGAAAAGTGCTGGCGGAAAACCAGTAATCAGATCGAAGCCTCGATCCATTCCTTGATTTTCGATTTCGGCAGCGCGCCCACCTTGGTCGCCGCAACCTGGCCCTGGCTAAAAATCATCAGCGTCGGCACGCCGCGAACGCCGTATTTCGTGGGAATGCCGGGGTTTTCGTCGATATTGATCTTGGCGATGGTCACCTTGTCGCCCAGCTCGGCGGCCAATTCCTCCAGCGCCGGCGCGATCATGCGGCAGGGCCCGCACCATTCCGCCCAGAAATCCAGCACAACCGGCTTCTTGGAATTCAGGACATCGGTCTGGAAGGAGGCGTCGGAAACCTTGAGCGGAGCGGACATCGGCAAATCCTTGGAAAATGGGTGACTGGACAATGGAATCTAGGAACGCACCCCCTCATGGTCAAGGCGTGCGCGGATGCGGCCGATTTCCGCCTCAAGCCGCGCCTCGGGCAATTCCATGAGGCTGGGGCCTTCGGTCCACACCAGCGCACAGGCGATTCGCCGCCCGGGAAAGACCTTGGCGAGTGCTGCGCGATAAAGCGCCATTTGCGCGACATATATCTGTGGAACATCTTCCAGCTTTTCGGGTGGTGGCCGGTTGGTCTTGAAATCGATGGCGAGCACGCGCCCGCCGGTCACCGCCAGCCGGTCGATGCGCCCGATGGTGCGCACGCCCCCGCCAAGTTCGGGCAGATCGGCGAAGATCGGCACTTCCGCGCGCGCATTCGGCCCGAAGGCTTCCGCAAAATCGGCATGATCGATAACGGCGAGTGTGTGGTCGGCAAGCGCCTCGGCTTCATCCTGCGCAACATCGCGCGCCGCAAGAAACGCGAGCGCCGTTGCGCGCCGCTGATCGCGCGCCACCTCCGGCAGCCGCGCCAGCATCGCATGCACGAGAAGCCCGCGCCGGAAACGCGCTTCGCCCTTCGCATTGAGCGGCGAAGACACCGCGGGTTCATCCAGCGCATCCGAAGGCCGGATGATGCGCGCGGCCGCGCGTTCGGCTTTCGGCGCCGTCTTCGCCCAATCGGGCAAAGCGATACGCTCGGCAAAGGGCAGGGCGGCCTGCTCGACCGTTTCGGTATCGGCTTCGCCGATCACATAATGGGTTTCATCGCCGCGTTGCACGGCAACGCCCAGCGAGTGCGCTGCTTTTTCCGTCAGCCGATACCAGCTCCCGTCGCGCACGCCGTTTTTATTTTCGAAGCCGCAGATATAAAGCCGGTCCTTGGCGCGCGTCAGCGCCACGTAAAGAAGCCGCCGCCGTTCGCGCAACGAAGCGGCTTCGGCGGCCTCCTTCGCGGCCTTCACCGCGCGCGGCGATTTGCCGGCCGCCAGCGGAAAGACCACGCCATCGTCCGTATACAGAAATTCGCCGCGCTTGCCCGGCGCTTCGGGCAGCGTCGTCGTGTCGGGCAGGATCACGATATCGGCCTCCAGTCCCTTGGCGCCATGCACGGTCATCACGCGCACTTCATCGCGCCCGCGCTCCATGTCGCGCTTGATCTCGGCTTCGCCGCGCTCGAGCCAGTGCAGGAAACCTTCCAGCGACGGACTGTTCAGCGCTTCGTAAGCCAGCGACAGCGACAGGAATTCGTCGATCGAATCCTCCGCTTCGGGCCCGAGGCGGCCGAGCAACCGCTTTTTCATGCCGCGGCCGCTGAGCGCATGGGCGTAGAATTCGTGCGGCGGCGCGAAATCGGCGCGGCTGAGCATCTCGCTTAAAAACTCGTGCGCGAACGGAAATTCCGCCGCCCGCGCGATCAATTCCCGCCACAGCGTTGCCTTGCGATCCACGCACAGCGCGAACAATTCTTCCTCGCTGAGACCGATCAAGGGCGAGCGCAACAGCGCGGCCAGATTGAGATCGTCTTCCGGCAGAAGCGCGAAGCGCCCCAGCGCAACTAAATCCATCACCGCGATCTGCTCGCCAAGCTTGATGCGGTCCGCACCCGCCACCGGCACGCCGCGCTCCTTCAATTGCCGGATGATTTCGCTGGCGAAGGGTTCGCGCCGCGGCATCAGGATCATAATGTCGCCGGGGCGGATGGGTTCGCTATGGCCGGGAAGGCGCGTGCGACCGCCGGTCCACGCTTTGATTTTCGTTGCGATTTGCTCGGCGAGCTGGCGCACCGGGCTCGTCTGCGAAACCACATCCACCGGCCGCCACCAATCTTGCTCCGGCGTGTCGGCCGGTTTGATGGCCGGCCAGAATTCGACGCGGCCTTTCGCTTCGGCGCGATGCGGCTTGTGCGCGATGGCCGCATTGGCCGAGGTCAATCCCTCGCGCGCGGGTTCATCGGCGAACACTTGATCCACAAACGCCAGAACTTCCGGCGCGGAACGCCGCGAGGTTTCAAGCTGCACATGCACGAATTCTTCGCCGCCATCTTTGGCGAAGGATTCGAAATGCCTGCGGTTGACGTCGAACTGCACCGGATCGGCGCCCTGGAAACTGAAGATGGATTGCTTCTCGTCGCCCACGGCGAAAATTGTGCGGGGGCTGCGGATTTCATCGCGCACGCCTTCGCCCGCAAAGAATTCTTCCGCCAGCGCCCGCACGATTTCCCATTGCTCGGGGCTCGTGTCCTGCGCCTCGTCGATGAGTATGTGATCGAGCCCGCCATCGAGCTTGTAGAGCACCCACGCCGCCGCCTCGCGTTTCTTGAGCAGCTTCAAGGTTTCCGCGATCAGATCGTCGTAATCGAGCACGCCGCGCAGGCGCTTTTCGCCTGCATAAATCTTGCGCACGGCATCGGCCAATATAAGCGCCGCTTCGGCCAGCGACGCCGCATGCGCCGCACGCATGCGTTCTTCCGCCGCCAGATAGCGCGAGGCCACGCTCATTATATATTCGGACAGAACGGGATCGGCTTCGACGCGCCCTTTGCTGGTGATCCTTTCGCGCGGTTCGCCATCGGCCTTCACGAACACTTCGCGCAAAATCGCAAACGCATCCGGCGCATCCTTGCATGCCAGAAACGCCGAAAGAATATCGGCATATTTCACATCGGTCTTGAGTCCGCCCGAAAGCCAGCCAATAGCGGCGCGGAATTGCTTTTCTTCCGCGACGATCTCCGCGCGAAATTCCGCGGCGATGCTTTCCACCGTATCGCCATCGCCCGCGCCATGCGCCCTGCGCGCGGCGAGCGCCAGATCGCCGTCCAGTTCGCCGAAAAACCGCTCCAGTTTGCGGCGGTCGCTTCCGAGCGCGGCATCCAGAACCTGCTGCAACTTCGCTTCGCTCGTTTGAGTCACAAGATGCGCGACGGCGTCCGCAAGCGGCGCGTTTCCCGCGCCCGCCTGTTCCAGCACGCGCGTGCGCGCCTCGGCTGCGAGTTCGCGCGCGGTCTGTTCGTCGAGCACGCGGAAGCCCGGCGGAATGCCGGCCTCCAATGGAAAGCGCGTCAAAAGATATTGGCAGAAGGAGTGAATGGTCTGGATCTTCAACCCACCCGGCGTTTCCAGCGCCAGCGCGAACAATCGCCGCGCACGCGCCAGGTCCTCCGCATCGCCGCCGATCTCGCGGATGCGCGCGGTGAGTTCTGCGTCCGCCAACATCGCCCAGGAGCCAAGCTGATCGAACAGGCGCCCTTGCATTTCCGCGGCTGCGGATTTGGTGTAGGTCAAGCACAGAATGCGTTCGGGCGCTGCGCCATCGAGCAGCAATCGCGTCACGCGATTGGCCAGCGTCCACGTTTTTCCCGATCCCGCATTGGCCGAAACCCAGGCGGAGCGGCGCGGATGGGCGGCTTCGAGCGCGTCGCTCATTCGCTCTCCTCCCAGCCCGAAAGCGACCATTCGCGCACGCGCGCCAGATGATCGTAATCGCCAGACCATAGCGCTTTTTCCACACGCAGACGCGAGTGATAAGCGGTTTGCGGATCGGCGAAAAATGCGATGCGGCGCGAAAGCCGCTCGGCCGCTTCGGCCGAAAGTGCGGCCGCATCGGCCTTGATCGCGCGCTCCTCGACTGGCGTCTTCGTTCCCGAAAAATGGATGTAGAGAAGTTCTTCGGGCGAAAGTTTGCCGATGTTTTCAAATCCGCCTTCGGAAAGAATAGCACCTTCCAGCGGCAATTGCGGCGAAAGCAGCGCTTCGACTTGTTTACCTGTCGGCGGCCTGCCGGTTTTATAATCGACAATCGCCGCGCCGCCCGATTTCAGTTCGTCGATGCGATCCGCACGGCCGTAAAGCGTGAATTCGCCGGCAGGGCTTGCAAATTTGCGCGCGCCTTTGAGTTCCAGATGCGAACGCGCGATGTTTTCGCGCCGCCGCCGCTCGATCGCGAGGAACGCCGAAGCGGCATGACGGAAGCGCGGCATCCAGAGCGCAAGCGTCGCGGCCGGCGCGTTCTGTTCGCGGAATACTTTTTCGGCTTCGGCAATCAAACATTCTTCCGCATCGTCCGGCAGCGCATCGGCATAGCGCCTGACGAAATTTTCCAGCACGGTGTGAATGGCGCTGCCGCGTTCCAGCGGACCGATCTCGGCATCCAGCGGATCGAGCGGCTCAAGCTCCAGCACGCGCCTGGCATAGATCGCGTAAGGATCGCGCAGCCAGGTTTCGATTTCGGTGACGGAAAGTTTGCGCGGGCGATTTTTCACCGGCGGGCGCGGCGCGGGCCGGGCAACCGGCTTCACGCTTTGCGCCGCATCGAGTGCAGCAGCATAGTCGGCGTAAGGCGCATGAGCTTCGAGGCGCTTGCCGAGTTCGAGCCCTTTGCACAATTGCTCGATGCGCTGCAGCCAGCGCGAGGCGACGGAGGGCGAACCTTCCTCCTTCAACGCGCGCGTGAGAATGACGCGCGGGGCCGCCGCCAGCGTCGCGAAATCATGCGCGGCAAGGCCGATGCGCCGTTCGGGTTGCTCGAGGCCGAGCGTTTTGCGCATCGGCCGCGACAGCCACGCATCGGCGGGCGCGGCGGCGGGCCATGTTCCTTCGTTCAATCCGCCGAGCACGACAGAATCGAAACTCTGCAACCGCGCTTCCAGCGGGCCCAATATCGAAAGCCGCGGGTGACGCCCGAACGCGGGACGCACCGCGCGCTCCTGCGCCAGCGAGGCGAACAACGCCGCATAGGATTTGAAGTCGATCAGCGGCAGATCGGCGGCAGCTTCCGAAATCTCCGAAATCAAATCCGCCGCCGCTTCGCCCGCGGGCCCGCGATAAAGCCGCGAGGCTCCGCGTTCTTCATCCGCCGCCGCCAGAGTTTCCGCTGCTTCGATATGCGCGGCAATTGCGCCGGAAATCGCGATTTCGCGGCGCTTGGAAATCTCTTCCAGCTTTTTCAGAATCGCAGCGATGCGCGCAAACCACGCGCCGAGATTTTCGTTTTTCGTTTTCTCGATGGCTTTTGCGATTCCGGAGAGGCCGGGATCGGGCCGCGCGCCACGCAATGCGATGCGATCCAGTTCGCGCACACGCGCGCGGAAATCGCCCGGCGCCATTCCGCAAGCGCAAAGCGGATGCTTGAGAAGTGCCAGCAACGGCACCGGCGCGAAGTCGGCTTCGGCGGTTTCGGCAAGCAGAATGAGGAATGTTCCGGGCGGCGTGTGCGAAAGCGGGCGGCCCGCGGAATCGTCGATGGCGATGTTCCAGCGCCCGAGTTCGGCGGCCACGCGCCGCGCCAGATTGCGGTCGGGTGTCACCAACGCGGCCGTCTTGTCTTGCGTTTCGAGAACCTCGCGCAGCATAAGCGCGATTGCGCGCGCTTCCTCGCCCGGATGTGCCGCTTCGACAATCGACAATCCTTCGACGCCCTTGGCGATTTCGCCGCCGCCATGTTCGGCGAGCGCGCGCCAGGCATCCGTCGTCGGCGCAGGCCGCAGCGCCTCGCGCAGAAGCGTTTCGCGCGCGTGCATGGCCGGTGCATCGTGCCAGTCGCGGACATCTCCGCGCGCAACGCCGATCACCGCAAGCAATTGCTTCATGCCGAATTGCGGATGACCGGGATCGAGTTCGCTCCAGCTTTTCTCGTCGAGTTCGCGGTCGAGGCCGGGCAGCACCACCGCGCCTTGCGGCAAATTGGCGATCACGCGCAATAATTCCGCCGTCGCCGGAATGCTGCCGGTCGATCCCGCGGCGATCACGGGCGCGCCGGGCGGAGTGTTCTCAAAGCGCCGCGCCAGCGCTGCCAGCGCATCGTTGCGGCGCGCGGCGGACGAGGTGACGTTTTCGTCCGCAAGAATGGCGGGCCATTGATCGCGCAAGAGCGACAGAAAATCCTTCACCTCCGCCCAATGCGCGGCGAGAGATGCGGGCGCAAGGTCTTCGAGTTTGGAAAGATCGCACGCTTGCGTTTCCACTTCGTTGAAGAAAGACGCAAGTCCGCGCGCCAGGCTTGCGGCTTGCGCGAATGTCAGATTATTCTCGCGCGCATGGCTCCAGCGCTGCACCAGTGTGGCGAGCAACAGCCGCTCGCGCACCGGCGCAATCGCGGGTTTGAGATCGAGCGTCTCGGCCGACGGATCGAGCAGGAATTCGTCTTCGTCCAGTTCGCCGAGCGCATGGATATCGGGCAGCAGCGCCGCCCCGCCCATCGCGCGCGCGAAGCTTTCGGAGAGCGCGCGCGCCCCGCGCCGCGTCGGCAGATAGATCGTCACGCGCGAAAGCACCAGTGGATCGCGCGCATCGATGCGCGCGAGAAGCCCGCGCACAAGCGTATCGGCAAAGGGTGCGCTTGCCGGGATCGTGAGGACGTTCGCCATCGTTCAGGCGGGCGCGAGATCGGAGAGAAATTCTTCCGATTCTTTCACAGCTTCCGGCCGGTCGATATGCATCCACACGCCGTCGAGGCGCAGGCCATAGAGCCGGCCCTTGGCAATCGCGCGATCCCACAGCGGATTGATCGAGAATTTTCCGCTCGCGTGCCCCTCGAACAAACGCGGATGCAGGATCTGCACGCCCGTCCACACGAACGGCGCCACGCGCTGCTCGGCCACGCGCGAAAGCCGCCCGTCCGCATCCATGTTGAAATCGCCGCGGCCTTCGTAGCAGATCGATGTGACGGTCGGCGCCAGCAGCATCAGCGCATCCATCGCATCCGGATTCCAGCGCGCTTTCAGTTTGTCGAGCGCGTGTCCGGTGCCTTCCACCCACACCGAATCCGAATTGTGCGTGAAGAACGGCTTGCCTTCGAAATAATTCAGCGCGCGCGCGATGCCGCCGCCGGAATCCATGAGCTGTTCGCTCTCGTCGGAGATGCGGATTTCCACATCCTTGCGCTTGGCGAGATGCGCTTTCAGCATGTCCGCGTGATAATGCACATTCACCACGATCAATTTGACGCCCGCCGCCACGAGGCGGTCGATGGCGTGATCGATCAGCGCCTTGCCGTGCACCATCACCAGCGGCTTGGGACGGTCGTTCGTCAGCGGTCTCATGCGCGTGCCGAGGCCCGCCGCCATGATCATCGCGCGCGTGGGTCCGCTCACACCGTTTCTCCGATTTTCGGTGTGCCGCGATGGGCGTGCGGAATGGTTTTGTCGTACCAAGTCTTGAGCGGGGCGAGCGCGGGATGGGCGAGGTCGCGATTGAGATAGCCCCACACGCGCGGCAGATAGGAAAGATAACGCGGCTTGGCATCGCGCACGTAGAGCCGCGCAAAAATGCCCGCGATCTTGGCGTTGCGCTGTGCGGCCATCACCGCCATTTCGGCGCGATGGGATTCTTCGTCGAGATTCGCGGTCTGTAGATAGCGCCTCGTCATCGCTTCGGCGAGTTCGGGCGAAACATCGCGGCGCGCGTCTTCCAGAAGCGAAATCAAATCGTAGCTTTTGGCGCCCGCCACCGCATCCTGGAAATCGATCATGCCGGCGCGGGCTGCGCCCTCGCGTCCGCCGAGCCACAACAGATTCTGCGCATGATAATCGCGATGCACGAACACCGGCGAAGCATTCAGCACCGGCTTCAGAACGCCGCGCCAGAGTTCGCGATGTTCTGCGATTTCATCGGCGCGGGCTTTGCGGTTCAGCGCCAGCGGCAAAAACCATTCCGTCATCAGATCGGTTTCGGCCAAGAGCGCTGTTTCGTCATAGGCATGCAGCGGCTTGTTGCGCGGCAGCGATGCGGGCGCGTCCGCCGCATGCAATCTGGCGAGCGCATCGATGGCGCTCGCATAGAGCGCGTGTTCATCCTCGCCGCGCATCAGCACATCGGCATAAAGCGTGTCGCCGAAATCCTCGATCAGCACGAAACCGTTGGCCGCATCGGCGGCATAGATCGCGGGCGCGCTCAAGCCGTGGCCGCGCAGAAATTCCGCCGCCGCGATGAAGCGCTCGCAATCCGCGCCCGCCAATCGCGCGACTGCGTTGTAGCCGAGTACGCGGCGCTCTTCGGGCGTCGCATTTGCGGGAGCGCTCGGCGCTTCGGTGTCCTGCGGCTGGTCCATCAAAAGCGCGGTGCGATCTCCAAGCCGCAAGCGGATGTAGCGCCGCGTCGAGGCATCGCCCGGCAGCGGCTCCTGCGAGGCCGCGCCCCAGCCCGCGTCGCGCAAAAACTTCTGCATGGCTTCACTGCGCATCGGCGCTCTCGAAAATCTTTGCCCAGTGCGGCGGCCCCGAAATCTCGGCCATGCGCGCATCGCCTTCGGCAATCGTCAGCCTCACATGCAAGGCATCGTCGGCCATGCGCGCGCGCTCCGGCCATTCGATCAGCGCGGCACCTTCCTCCAATGCTTCGCCGAGTCCCAGTTCTTCCAATTCTTCAGCCCGTTCGATTCGATAGAGATCGTAATGACGCACCGGAAATTTGTCGGTTTCATAGCATTGCACCAGCGTGAAGGTGGGGCTCGGCACGACGCCCGCCACGCCCAGCGCCCCAAGGATTGCGCGCGCCAGCGTGGTCTTGCCCGCGCCCAGATCGCCCTGAAGCGCCACCGCGTCGCCTGCCGCCAGCCCCGCCGCGATCCGCGCGCCCAAAGCTTCCGTTGCGGCAGCACCCGATAGCCGCAAACGCCGCGAAAACCCACACCCTTTCCTGTTCATCCTCAAGGTTTTAGCCGGAATGAGACCATGCCTCAACGCAGGATATGGCGAGGGGCGGATGGACATGCTAGCCAGCGCGCCGGGCCTATCGGAAGGGTACATGGAGAAGATCGTCATCATCGGCGCAGGGCAGGCGGGCGCGCAGGCCGTGGCCACGCTCAGGGCCGAGGGCTTTGCGGGCGCGCTGACGCTGGTGGGCGACGAGCCGTTTGCCCCCTACCAGCGCCCGCCGCTGTCCAAAGCCTATCTGCAAGGAAAGCTGGAGCGCGAACGGCTGTTCCTCAAGCCCGACGCTTTTTATACCGAAGCCAGATGCGAATTGCTGACCGGCGTGGCCGCCACATCCATCGACCGCGCGGGCAAGACTGTGGCGCTCGCCGACGGGCGCAAGCTCGCTTACGACAAATTGCTGCTCGCGACCGGCTCGCGCGTGCGGAAAATAAAGGTTCCGGGCGCGGAGCTTTCCGGCATTCATTATCTGCGCTCGATAGCCGATGTCGATCTGCTGCGCCCGGCGTTTGCGCCCGGCAAGAAGCTGGTCGTGGTCGGCGGCGGCTATATCGGGCTGGAAGTGGCGGCCGTTGCGGTGAAGGCGGGTCTCGACGTGACCGTGATCGAGGCGCTGGATCGCGTCATGGCGCGGGCGGTTTCGCCGAAGCTTTCGGAATTCTATCAACGCGTTCACGCCGAAGCCGGCGTGAAGTTCCGCATGAACACGGCGGTGAAGGCGTTCGAGGGCGCAGGCAGGCTTGAAGCCGTCGTCGCGAACGGCACGAAATTCGCAGCCGATATCGCGCTCGTCGGCATCGGCATCGTGCCGAATGTGGAGCTGGCGCAAGCCGCGGGTCTGGCGTGCGACGACGGCATCGTCGTCGATCTCAATTGCATGAGCATCACGGACCCGGCGATCTTTGCGGCCGGGGATTGCACGCGCCATACCACGCGCGACGGAAATCCCATCCGGCTGGAATGCGTGCAGAACGCCATCGATCAGGCGAAACATGCGGCGCTGGCCATGGCGGGCAAGCCCACGCCCTATCGCGAGGTGCCGTGGTTCTGGTCCGATCAATACGATCTCAAATTGCAGATCGCGGGGCTGGCATGGCCCGGCGACGAACTCGTGTTGCGGGGCGATCCGGCGTCGCGCAAATTCGCCGTGTTCCATCTGCGCGGCGGCGCGATTGCCGCGGTGGAAGCGGTGAATGCCGCACCCGAATATATTGTCGGCCGCAAGCTGATCGGCGAAGGCGCCATCGTCTCGCCGGAAAAGCTCGCCGACACATCCATCCCTATGAAAACCATCGGAGCCGCGTAAGCGAATGCCCAAGATCAAATATATCGAGCACAACGGGAAAGAGCATGAGGTCGACGTGCCCGCCGGCTGGTCGGTGATGGAGGGCGCGGTGAAGAACCTCATCCCCGGCATCGACGCCGATTGCGGCGGCGCGTGCGCGTGCGCCACCTGTCACGTCTATGTCGATCCCAAATGGGTGGAGAAAATTCCGCCGAAAGAGGACATGGAGGAAACCATGCTCGATTTCGCGCAGGAGCTTGAACCGACATCGCGGCTGTCGTGCCAGATCAAGGTGACGCCGGAGTTGGACGGCCTGGTGGTACGGATGCCCAAGAGCCAGCATTAAGCCCACATTGTCACGGCCCGCCTAGTGCGGGCCGCCCAGTTGAATTCTGAAAAATCTGAGACGCGAGAACTGGGTGGCCCGCTTTCGCGGGCCATGACACGGAGTTTAATATGCCTCCGCCTTCTCGCGGCCCAAAATCTTCTTGAAGAAACTAGACATCGTATGCCGCTTCTTCTTGCGGTCGATGTCGTCCTGGCTGCGCACCCACGCAATCTGCACCACGCGCCGCTCGCCGACGAACGGCGTATGGCCGTGCCAGGAATGATCGGCGCGGCGGAAGGCGACGACGCTTCCCAGTTCCGGGCTCACTTCCACCACGTAATCGTCGAAGCTCTTGTTGCTCTTCAGCACGCGGAAGCGGCCGTCGGGCGAAAGCCAGCCTTCATTCAGATAAATCAAGAGCGTCGCGATCTTGCTTTCGGAATCGCAATGGATGCGCCCCTCATGCGCCGCGGAAACCTTGCGGATGGTGATGAGCGTGGGATAGGGCCGGAGATCGACGCCCAAAGTATCCGAAACCGCCGCGGTGAATTCCGGGCTTTCGATTTCGCGGATCAGTTCGGCGAACGCGCCTTTCACTTCCATCTGCTCCAGCGGATGAAAGCCCGTCGCCTTGATGTCGGGAAAATCTTCGCGCAATGCCGCCACCGCATCGGCGCGGATCGCGCCCTTTCCCATCATGTAATCGTAAGGCGTGTGGTGAACTTCCGAAGCGCGGATGGCGTCGAGATCGAGAATGGACATGGCGGCAAACCCTTGTTGCGCCGCCTTTATAGCACGCCCGCGGCCTACGCCACCTTGGTTTCGCTCGTGGGCTGGCCGTCATGGTAGCGCCGCGGCAAATGGCAGCGCACAGTCGTGCCCCGCTCGATGCTGCTGTCGATTTCGACCCAGCCGTCATGCAGCTCGATGAAGCGGTTGACCAGCGCCAGCCCCAGCCCTGCGCCCGCCCGCTGGCCCGAGCGGCTGCGGGATGCGAAGCGCTCGAACACATTGGCCTTCACCTCGGGCGCAATGCCCGGCCCGTTGTCGGAGACGTAGATCTGCACATCCTCGCCCACGATGCGCGCGCCGAGCACGATGGCGCCGCCGCGCGGGGTATATTTGAAGGCGTTGGAGAGAAGGTTGAACACCACCTGGCGGATGCGCCGCTGATCCACGATCACGATGCCGATATCCTCCGGGCAATCGAGCGTGAACGCGATGTCGAGGCTTTGGGCGTGCTGCTTCAACGAGCCCGCCGCGCGCGACAAGAGTTCGTGGAGATCGACGCGGCCCAGCTCCAGCCGCATCGCGCCGGAATCGATCATGGACAGATCGAGAATGTCGCTCGTCACTTCGGCGAGTCTGTTGGAAGCGGTGAGAATGTCTTCGACATATTCCTGCTGGCGCGCGTTCAGCGGACCGGCCGTGCCGGACGCCAGCAAATCGGCGAAGCCGTGCACGGCATTGAGCGGATCGCGGAATAGGAACGAGGCGTGGTGAATGAAATCGGATTTGAGCCGGTCGGCGGCTTCGAGCGCTTCGTTGCGGTCGCGCAGCGCGCTTTCGATGCGGAAGCGGTCGGTGATATCGGCAAACGTCACCAGCGTCGCGCCATCCGGCAGCGGCGCGAGCGACAGCGCGAAAATGGACTTGTCGCTCCTCTCCATTTCGCCCCAGTCGCGCCGGCGCTCGGAGCCCGACGAAATCCCCGCCACCAGCCGCTGCCATTCGTGCTCGTCGCCGAAGCGCGCGATGCAAAGCTCGGCGATACGCTGGATATGCGGCTCGCCTTCCAGATTGGCGGGCTCCAGTTCCCAGATGCGCGCGAAGGCGGCGTTGTGCAGCTTGAGCTTGCCGTCCGGCCCGAACACGGCCACGGCCTCGTTGAGCGTGTCGAGCGTCGCCGATTGCACCTTGATGAGCGTGTTGTAGGAGCTTTCGAGCGCGAGCTTTTCGGTGACGTCTTCGTATAAGAATGTCAGCCCGCCGAAGGGATGCGGCTGCGCCACCACGCGCAAGGTTTTCCCGCCTGGCACATGCCAGAGTTCTTCCGGCAGATATTCCGCCGATTGCTCGTAAAGCGAAAGCCGCGCGCGTTTCCACGCCTGATAATCGCGTTGTTCGGGAAGCTTGCGCGCCTCGCGCAGCCGGTCGAGGATTTCGGAATCGGTGGGATGGGTTTCGAGCCAGCTTTCGGCCAGGCCCCACAGCCGCGCGAACGAACGATTGTAAAACGAAAGCTTCTGGTCGCGCCCGAAGATCGCAACCGCGGTGGCGAGCTTGTCGAGCGTGTCGGCATGCGCGTCGATGTGCTGCTGCAATCGCGCTTCGGCATTCGATACGGCCGTTACGTCGATGGCCGCGCCCACGATGCCGGCGTTGTCGAGCGGCACATGGGTAAATGAAAGCGCCCGCCTGTGCCCGCCGACCACGGCGAAGCGCTTGGCCTCCATCGCATGGCCTTCGGCGCGCGCGGCGCCGGCCAGATCGCGCTCGGTCTTGTCGAGCGAAAGCTGCGTGGCGGTCGCCACTTCCACGTCCGGCGCGCCGACGGTGTTCAGAAACGCGCGATTGCCCCAGATCAGCGACAGCGTTCTATCGCGCAGCCACACCGGAATCGGCAGCGCATCGAGCAACACCGCGAAATCCGGCGCCTGCGAGGCGGCCTCGCTTTGCGGCTCGAACCACACCGCCGCCATGCTGCCGACCGCGCGCCCGCGAAGATTGATCGACGCACCGTTCCTGTCGCGCGCGGCGAGTGCGAACGCAACGCCGCGATCGGAGAGCGCGTCGATGGCTTGCGCGACCTGCGTGGAGTCCGGCCCCGCGAGCAGCGAGTCCATCAGCAACTCGCCGCCGCCATAGGAATGCGCCGCCGATCCGTCGCGGCCCCACACCAGCAGCGCCTCGCGCCCCGCCGCCAGCAGCGCATCGCGCGCCGCCGCCGCCGCGCGCGACCGCGCGCCCACACTCTTCAGGACGCGGCGCAATTTCGCCGCCAGACGTTGTTCGGCAATCGCCCAGAGCGCCGCACCCAGCGCCAGCGCCACCGCGCCGGCCGCAATGGCGGTCGCGATCAGGCCTGTATTCGGAGCGGCGTAGGCGGGCAGGGGGAAAAGCGCCGCCGCCAATGCAAGCGCAAGCCCGCCCGGCTTAGGCATCCGTCCCCGAAGCCTGCGGCTCTTCTTATGTCCCCACGTGGGACCCATCTCCCGGCCGTCCCCCGATTGCCGCCGCAAGCGGCGAATCACATTGGAATCAACATGATACGGAGATCGGGTGAGTCCGGCCAGCACTTGTCGTTAAGAAATCGTAAACGACGAAATATAGAGGCGCACACCAGATGTCGCGGCCAAATCGAGTCGCGTCCGATCTCGGAGTCGGATCAAGGGATTACGAAATCGGTGTACGGACCAACGCTCAGTACCGGTAATGATCCGGCTTGAAGGGTCCCGCCGCCGGCACGCCGATATAGTCGGACTGTTTCTTGGTCATCTCGGTCAGCTTCACGCCGATCTTGGCGAGGTGCAGCCGCGCGACCTTCTCGTCGAGCTCTTTGGGCAGGGTGTAGACCTTCTTCTGATATTTGCCGGGATTGGCGAAGAGTTCGATCTGCGCCAGCGTCTGATTGGTGAAGCTTGCGCTCATCACGAAGCTCGGATGGCCCATCGCATTGCCGAGATTCACGAGGCGGCCTTCGGACAGAAGAATGATGCGCTTGCCGTCCGGGAATTCGATTTCGTCCACCTGGGGCTTGACGTTGGACCATTTGTAATTGCGCAAGCCCGCCACCTGAATCTCGGAATCGAAATGGCCGATATTCGCCACGATGGCGCGGTCTTTCATGCGGCGCATGTGATCGAGCGTGATGACATCGACATTGCCCGTGGCGGTCACGAAAATGTCGGCGCGCGAGGCGGCATCGTCCATCGTGGTGACTTCGTAGCCTTCCATCGCCGCCTGCAGCGCGCAGATGGGATCGATCTCGCTCACCATCACGCGGCAGCCGGCCTGGCGCAGCGATGCGGCCGAGCCTTTGCCGACATCGCCGAAACCCGCGACCATCGCCACTTTTCCGGCCATCATCACATCGGTGCCGCGGCGGATGCCGTCCACCAGCGACTCGCGGCAGCCATAGAGATTGTCGAATTTCGATTTGGTCACGCTGTCGTTCACATTGATGGCGGGGAAGAGCAGCTTGCCGTCCTTCTCCATCTGGTAGAGCCGGTGAACGCCCGTGGTGGTTTCTTCCGTCACGCCGCGAATGGATTTCGCCAGCGTTTCGTAATAGCCGGGTTCCTCCTTCAGCCGCTTTTTGATCGCGGCGTAGAGGACTTCTTCTTCCTCGTTCGCGGCCTTGTCGAGAAAGCCAACGTCGCCGCGCTCGGCGCGCAGGCCCAGATGCACGAGCAGCGTCGCATCGCCGCCATCGTCGAGGATCATATTGGCGACGCCGCCATCGGCCCATTCGAAGATGCGATGCGTGTAGTCCCAGTAATCGGCGAGGCTTTCGCCCTTCACCGCGAACACCGGCGTGCCGGTGGCCGCAATCGCCGCCGCCGCATGATCCTGCGTCGAATAGATGTTGCACGAGGCCCAGCGCACATCGGCGCCCAGCGCCTTCAGCGTTTCGATCAAGACCGCGGTCTGGATCGTCATGTGCAGCGAACCCGCGATGCGCGCGCCTGCAAGCGGCTTCTTGGCGCCGAATTCCTCCCGCGTCGCCATAAGCCCGGGCATCTCGGTTTCGGCGATGGCGATTTCCTTGCGGCCCCACTCGGCGAGGCTGATGTCCTTGACGGCGTAATCCGCGGGCGAAGGCATTGGCGGGGCTCCTGTTTCGGCCGGCGGGGATATAGCAGGGCGGCTCTGCCGGGGCAAGAAACATATAAAGAAATCTGCATATCTTTATCTGATTGGCTGGCGCAGGCGGAAAAGCCGTGTCAGAGAAAGCGGATAGCGGAGGTGACATGGATTTCATCTGCGTCTCGGTGCGCATCCCCAAATGCGGAAGTTCCAGCCTTTCGCGAATTCTGGCACAGGCCTTCGCCGGGCGGCGCACCTTCTTCATGTACGACACGTTCAATCCCGACACCGCCATGTCGGCCCTGCAGCGGCTGCGCTTTCGCCGCTCGCAGGCGCGCAATTTGTTCCGCCGCTATCGCACGGGCGATGCGCACAAGGTGTTCGAGATCATTTCGCGCGAGGCCGCGAACGGCGATCTGATCGGCGGCGGCCATATCGATTTTCAAAGCGTGCGCGCGCATGTGAAACGCCCGCTCAAGATGGTCACGCTGTTGCGCGATCCCGTGGCGCGCAGCCTGAGCGAATACAATTATGCGCGCCAGTCCTACGCCAACCGCAACATCTTCAACCGCTGGGATACGGGCGTGATGCCGAAAGTGGCGGGCGCGCGCGATTTCGGCGGCTTCCTCGATTTCCTGTTCGAGCACCGCGAAGCTTACGGCAATCTCGCCAGCCGCTATGTGGGATGGAACGGCGCGGAAGATTTGGCCGGCTATTTTTCCCGCAATGTTTTTCATTGCGGCATATTGGAGGAAAGCGAACGCTTTGCCGCGGGGCTTTCGGAGAAGATGGGCAAGCGCCTCGAATTTCCCCACCAGAACCGCTTGCAAAGAGAAGCCGCGGCCGAAATCACCCCTGCCCAGCGCAGCAAAATCGAGCAAATCTATCCGCTCGATTTCACGCTCTACGAATGGCTGCGGGAGAGAATTTAAGCGAAGTGTTTGCACGCGGAGTTCGTGGAGAACGAAAGCTCCGCGGCTCCGCGTGAAAATATTTTTCTCACGGCCCCTTGAACCGTCACGGTCGAATCCCCATTTCGCCTATATCCCGAAAATTGCATTCGAAAATGCCCGGCTGAAAAGCCGGAAGGGAGAATCGTTTGCCTTTTTGAAAAGGGCGGAAATGAGCCACGGGAGGAATCTGTCCAAAACGGACCGCAAAATTGAATCGTATCTAACCCGCGGGTTAGTTACTGGGCTCTAATCCTCGCCGAACTTGGCTTCGACCAGCGCCAGGATCGCCTTCATCGCTTCATCGGCGTCGGGGCCTTCGGCCGCGATCTCGATTTTGCAATTGGGACCGGCCGCCAGCATCATCAGGCCCATGATGGAGCGCGCGTCCACGCTCTGGCCGTCCTTCGTCACGGTGATGTGCGATTGGAAGCGGGCGGCGGCTTCCACGATCTTGGCGGAGGCGCGCGCGTGAAGCCCGCGTTTGTTGATGATGGTGGCGACCGCGTGGCGGCGCTCGTCGCTCACATTACGCCCCGTGCAGATCCGCCGAGCCCGCGCGCATATATTTGCGGCCCGATTCGATGGCCTCTTTCACCGCCTGGTCGAGCGGCAGCTTGGCGCGCACGTCCACGAGCTTGATGAGGCTGGGAAGGTTCGCGCCCGCCAGCACCTCGATCTTGCCGCGGTCGAGCAGCGTGAGCGCGAGATTGCACGGCGTTCCGCCATACATATCGGTGACGATGACGACGCCGTTTCCCATGTCCACGGATTTCGCCGCCGCCGCGATTTCGCGCTGGCGGCGCTCGATGTCGTCTTCGGGGCCGATGCAGACGGCGCGCAGATGGGTTTGCGGTCCCACCATGTGCTCCATTGCCGAGATCATTTCCTGGGCGAGCCGCCCATGCGTGACGATGACGATGCCGATCATGTCCTGAACATATGTTTGAAGAGGGCGCACCATATCAATGTTGGGCCATGATAAAAGCCCTTAAATGAGCTTGAGATTCTCACGGAAAAGTGCATGCGCGAAACCCGCCGCGGCAGCCGCGATTTTTGCGGGCGCGGAAGCCTCGAAAGCGTTAAGCCGTATGAGCGGCGGGTGCAAAATTGCCGCGAATCCGGCGCCGGGATCGTAGCGTTCATGTTCGGGCAGGCGCGGCAAATTCTCCGCGGTGCCCAGCAGCACGGCGAGGGCTATGCGGGCTTCAGTCGCGTAGGGCAGGGTGAGGATGCCCACATTGCGGATTTCGATGAGGCCCATGATGGTTTTCGGTGCGCGCGCCATCAGCCCGTCCGCCCCGGCCGAAAGTTCCACGCGGTCGTCGGCCACGAGTTCGGCCCCGAGCGCGATCAGCCGCAGCGCGAGATCGGATTTGCCCGCCCCGCTTTCGCCCAGCAGCAGAATGCCGGCATCGGCCGGCGCATCGAATGCTTCGCCCGCGCGCGAAAGCAGAATGCAGGAGGCGTGGATGTTGACGGTCATGTTTTTCTCGCCAGCGGCAACTCGACAACGAACCGCGCGCCGCTCACGCCGCTCCGGTTTTCCGCCCAGATGCGTCCGCCCACGCCCTCGGCGATCTGGCGCGCGATGGAAAGTCCGAGGCCGGAATTCTTGCCGAATTCGTGATCGGCGGGGCGCTGCGTGTAGAAACGCTGGAACACGCTTTCGAGATTTTCCGGCGGAATGCCGGGGCCTTCGTCTTCCACGCTGACGCGCACATGCCCGCCGGCCCCGCGCGCGGCGATGGTCACCGCGCCGTTCGCGGGGCTGAAGGACACCGCATTGTCGATCAGGTTGCGGAAAATCTGGCCCAAGCGTTCGTCGCGGCCCATCACGACGATGGGCGCGGGCAGGTCGAGCGTGAGCGCAATCGTGATGCCGCGCGGCAATCCGGTGAGGCGATAGACTTCCACGATGGTTTCGAGCAGATGCGAAAGATCGACGGGCTCGCTGGTTTCGCGGCTGAGCTCGGCGTCGAGCCGCGAGGCGTCGGAAATATCGGTGATGAGCCGGTCGATGCGCTTGACGTCGTCGTGCACGATGGCGGCCAGGCGCTTGCGCGCGTCGTCGTCCTTGGCGCGGCCGAGCATTTCGACGGCATGCTGCAGGGAGGTGAGAGGATTCTTCAATTCATGCGCCACATCGGCGGCGAAACTTTCGATCGTGTCGATGCGGTCGTAGAGCGCGCGCGTCATGTCGGCGAGGCTTTCGGAGAGATCGCCGATTTCGTCGCCGCGTTCGAGCATGAGCGGAATGCTTTCGCGCCCGGCGCGGCGATTGCGCACATTCTCGGCCGCTTCGGCGAGCTTGCGAACGGGGCGCGCGATGAAGCCCGCCAGATAAAGCGACACCAGCACCATCACGATGAAGCCGACGAGGAACACTTCCATGAGCGTGGCGCGTTCTTCGCGCAGGATGTCGTCGATGTCGCCGCTTTCGGTGGAAACCATCAGCACGCCATAGATCGCCTTGAAGCGCTGGATGGGCGTCGCCACCGAAAGCACTAGCTTGTTCTGCTCGTCCACGCGTTCGGCGGTCGCGGTGTCGCCGGAGAGCGCCGCATTGACTTCGGAATAGACGCGCCCGTCCTTGCCCGCTTCGAAATAGGGCTGAAGCTTGGCAAACGGGCGCACGCCCATCACGCCGTCATAGATGCGGTCCCAGGCCGAGCGCATCCGGCTCCAGAAATCGAGCGGCGGAAGCTCCGTCGTCTCCACCACATTGCGCGCGAGCAGATTGCGCGTGTCGATTTCGAGCTTGCCGTCGGTGCCGTAAAGCCGCGCGCGCAGATTGGTGGGCGAGATGAGCTGGCGCAACAGCGGCTCGGCCTCGCCGATCTTCACGCGCCGGGTTTCCTCGTCGGTGGTGTATTCGGCGAGCGTATTGGCGACGATGAGGGCCTGCTGCTTGATGCCGGCGAGCCGCTCGTCCACCAGCCCCACGCGGCTCGATTGCACGAGGATGACGCCGCCGATCAAAATCAGCAGTCCGATGCCGTTGAACAGGATGATGCGCCGTGTCAGCGCCGAGAAGCGTTTGTTGCCGCGCACGGCGCGCTCACGCCTCGCGATAGCGGTAGCCCACGCCATAGAGCGTTTCGATGGCGTCGAAATCGTCGTCGACGACCTTGAACTTCTTGCGAAGCCGCTTGATGTGGCTGTCGATGGTCCGGTCGTCGACATAGACCTGGTCGTCATAGGCCGCGTCCATCAGATTGTCGCGGCTCTTCACGAAGCCGGGCCGCTGGGCGAGGCATTGCAGGATGAGAAATTCGGTCACAGTGAGGCGGACGGGCTTGCCGTCCCAGGTGCATTCGTGGCGCTGGGGATCGAGCGCGAGCTTGCCGCGCACCAGCGCTTCCTTCTTGGGCTCGCCGCCGGCCGCACCCGCCTTGTTGCCCTCGGCGCGGCGCAACACCGCCTTCACCCGCTCGAGCAGCAGGCGCTGGGAGAAGGGCTTTCGGATGTAATCGTCGGCGCCGGCGTTCAGGCCCATCAGTTCGTCGATCTCTTCGTCCTTGGAGGTGAGAAAGATCACAGGCAGGTCGGCGTTCTGGCGCAACCGGCGCAGGAGTTCGAGCCCGTCCATGCGCGGCATCTTGATGTCGAGAATGGCGAGATCGGGCGGGCTCGCGGTCAGCGCGGTCAGGGCGGCAGCGCCGTCCGAGAAGGTGCGAACGTGGTAACCCTCCTGCTCCAGAAGCATGCTGACGGAGGTGAGAATATTCTTGTCATCGTCGACGAGTGCGATAGTCGCCATGCGGTTTCCCGGTTCGCGCGCCGTCGTCTAGTATAGTGCCAGAGTCTGCGAAGCAAAGCGGCCCCCATGGACGAATCGCTGTTCGAGCCCCGGCTCTTCCGCTCGACCGTGCCCTATTACGCCCGTTACCGGCTGGGCTATCCCGATCTGTTGATCCAGCGGGTGATCGAGCGCGCGGGCCTGCAATGGGGCGATGCGGTGCTCGATCTCGGCTGCGGGCCGGGTTTGCTGGCGATCCCCTTCGCCAAGGCCGAGATGCGGGTGCGCGCCATGGACCCGGAGCCCGAGATGCTGGCCGCAGCGAAGGAAGCGGCCCAAAAGGCCATGGTGGTGGTCGATTTCCGGCAGGGCTCCTCTTTCGACCTGCATGAGAGCGCGGGTCCCTTCAAGCTGGTGGCGATGGGCCGCTCCTTCCACTGGATGGACCGGGAGAAGACGCTTCAGCTTCTCGACCAGATCGTGCTGCCCGACGGGGCGGTGGCGGTTTTCACCGACCACCATCCCGACACGGTGGAAAATCGCTGGCGCGCAGCCGTGCGCGAAATCGGGGAACGCTATGGCGCGAATTACAGCGCCTGGCGCAAGCGGCGGCGCGATCCCGATTTCCGCTCCCATGAATCGGTGTTGATGGATTCGGCATTTTCGCAAGTGGAGGAAACGAGCGTCTTCGTGCGCAACCGCCTGAGCATCGACGACATCATCGGGCGCGCATTATCGCTGTCGGCCACGTCGCCGGAAAAGCTCGGCGCGCGCCTTGAGGCATTCAAGGAAGATTTGCGCAGCGAGCTTTTGCAGATGTCGCCCAGCGGGCTTTTCACCGAAATCGCGCAGATCGGCGCGAGCATCGCGAAGCGGCCTTAAACAAACTCCACCTTCAAAATCTCATAACTCCGCGCCCCGCCCGGCGCCGCGACTTCCACCGTATCGCCCTTGGTCTTGCCGATCAGCGCGCGCGCGATAGGAGACGAAATCGAAATGCGGCCCTTCTTCGCATCGGCTTCGAGGTCGCCGACGATCTGGTATTTGCGCTTCTCGCCGGTGTCTTCGTCGACCAGCGTCACGGTCGCGCCGAATTTCACGCTCGTGCCGGAGAGCTTCGACACGTCGATCACGTCGGCGCGGCCGAGCTTGTCCTCGAGCTCCATGACGCGGCCTTCGATGAAGCCCTGGCGCTCCTTGGCCGCGTGATATTCCGCGTTCTCGGAGAGATCGCCATGCGCGCGCGCTTCGGCGATCATCTTGATGACGGTCGGGCGCTCGACCGTTTTCAGGTGATTGATCTCGTCTTCGAGGGCCTTAAAGCCCTCGGCCGTCATCGGAATGCGTTCCATAATCGTCAAATCCCAACAGGGGCAAAACCATCTCCCTCCGGCGGGCATTTTAGCCGAACCGGATGCCGAAGTTCCGCGCTTTGCCGTAAGACCTTGTAAAGCCTGGGTTTTCCCGTCCCTCGCAGGCTGAGAACTTTGTCAACTGTATGACTGGAGGGGAGCGACTTCAAGAGAACCTGCACGCAGTGCGGCAATTGCCTGCGTCACGGCCGCGGCCCCTGCCATGGTCGTGTAGTAGGGGACCTTCATTTGAAGCGCGGTGCGGCGGATGGACATCGAGTCGCCCAGCGCCTGTGCACCCTCGGTGGTATTGAAGACGAGCTGCACGTCGCCGTTCTTGAGCGCGTCCACGATATGCGGGCGGCCCTCCTGCACCTTGTTCACCAGCTTCACCTGAAGGCCGTGTTCTTCGAGAAAGCGCGCGGTGCCGCGCGTGGCGATGATCTCGAAGCCCATATCGATCAGCGCCTTCACCGGCGCGATGGTGGCGTCCTTGTCGGCATCCTTGACCGAGACGAACGCGGTTCCGCTGAGCGGAAGCTTGAGGCCCGCGCCGATCTGGCTCTTGGCGAAGGCGCGGCCGAAATTCACGTCGAGCCCCATGACTTCGCCGGTCGAGCGCATTTCCGGGCCGAGGATCGTGTCCACGCCGGGAAAACGCGCGAAAGGCAGCACCGCTTCCTTCACCGCGATGTGCTTGTGCTGCGACGGTTTGAGATCGAATGATGAAAGCAATTCGCCCGCCATCACGCGCGCGGCGATGGCGGCCACCGGAATGCCGATGGCCTTGGCGACGAACGGCACGGTGCGGCTCGCGCGCGGATTGACTTCGAGCACATAGATCTCGCCGTCCTGCACGGCATATTGCACATTCATCAGCCCGCGCACATTGAGCGCGCGCGCCAGCGCAATCGTCTGGCGTTCGAGCTCGGCGATGGTTTCATGCCCAAGCGAATGGGGCGGAATGGCGCAAGCGGAATCGCCGGAATGCACGCCCGCTTCCTCGATATGCTCCATGATGCCGGCGATGAACACATCGCCCCTCGCGTCGCAGATCGCATCGACGTCGATTTCGGTCGCGTGATGCAGGAAGGCGTCGATCAGCACCGGATTGTCGCCGGAGATGCGGAAAAGCTCGCCCGATTGCACATTGGTTTTGAGTGCCGCTTCGTCGGCCACCACAACCATGCCGCGCCCGCCAAGCACATAAGACGGCCGCAAGATCACCGGATAACCGATTTGCGCCGCCGCCGCGATGGTTTCCTCCGCCGTCATGGCGGTGGCATTGCGCGGCTGTTTGAGGTTGAGCTTGTTGAGCAGAACCTGAAAGCGTTTGCGGTCTTCGGCCAGATCGATGGCATCGGCGGACGTGCCCAAAATCGGCACGCCGGATTCCACCAGCATGTTGGCTAACTTCAGCGGCGTTTGCCCGCCGAATTGCACGATCACGCCGGCAAGCGTTCCCTTCGATTGCTCTACCGCCACGATTTCCAGAACGTCCTCGGCGGTCAGCGGCTCGAAATAGAGCCGGTCGGAGGTGTCGTAATCCGTCGAAACGGTTTCGGGATTGCAATTGACCATGATGGTCTCGAAGCCGCGCTCCGAAAGCGTGAACGCCGCATGGCAGCAGCAATAATCGAATTCGATGCCCTGGCCGATGCGGTTCGGCCCGCCGCCGAGAATGACGATCTTTTTCTTCGCGCTCGGATCGGCCTCGCATTCGGCGTGCGCGCCCACGGGCGTTTCGTAAGTGGAATACATATAAGGCGTCAGCGCCTCGAATTCGGCGGCGCACGTATCGATGCGCTTGAACACGGGCCGCACGCCGAGCGCGACCCGCGCTGCCCGCACGTCTTTTTCTTTTTGATTGGTCAGCTTGGCGAGGCGCGCATCCGAAAAGCCCATGGATTTGAGGCGGCGCATGCCGTCGGCATCTTTCGGCAAACCATTTGTCTTGATTTCGGATTCGACGGCCAGAATGCCCGCGATCTCATTCAGGAACCACGGATCGTATTTGGTGATCGAAGCGATCTGGTCGTGTGGGAAACCGAGCCGCATCGCTTGCGCCGCAATCCGCAAACGGTCGGGCGTTTGCTGCGCCAGCGCCGCGCGGATCGAATTCACATCGTCGGCCAGTTCGATTTCATCGAAGCCGGTGAGGCCGGTTTCCAGCGAACGCAGCGCCTTCTGCACCGATTCCGCGAAGGTGCGGCCGATGGCCATGGCTTCGCCCACCGATTTCATCGAAGTGGTGAGGATCGGCTGCGCGCCGGGAAATTTCTCGAAGGCAAAACGCGGGATCTTCGTCACCACATAATCGATGGTAGGCTCGAAGCTCGCCGGCGTGACCTTGGTGATATCGTTTTGCAATTCGTCGAGCGTGTAGCCTACCGCGAGTTTCGCCGCGACCTTCGCAATCGGAAAGCCGGTCGCTTTCGACGCCAGCGCGGACGAGCGCGACACGCGCGGGTTCATCTCGATGATGACCATGCGCCCGTCCGCCGGATTCACCGCGAATTGCACATTCGATCCGCCCGTCTCCACGCCGATCTCGCGCAGCACGGCAATCGAAGCGGTGCGCATGCGCTGATATTCCTTGTCCGTCAGCGTCAGGGCAGGGGCCACCGTAATGGAATCGCCGGTGTGCACGCCCATCGCGTCCACATTCTCGATGGAGCAGATGATGATGGCGTTGTCGGCGCGGTCGCGCACGACCTCCATCTCATATTCCTTCCAGCCGAGAACGCTCTCCTCGATCAGCACTTCGTTGGTGGGCGAGGCGTCGAGGCCGTTCTCCACGATCTCGAAATATTCCTCGCGATTATAGGCGATGCCGCCGCCCGTTCCGCCCAGCGTAAACGACGGCCGGATCACCACGGGCAATCCAATCTGCTCCAGCGCCTGCAACGCGTGCGCGAAGGCTTCGGGCGACAATTCCATCACCGGATTGTTCTCGCGGTCGTATTGGAAATTGCCGTGCTCGTCCTTCTTGTGGCGCAGATAGCCTTTCAGCGTCTGGCCGCGCGGCACGTCGAGCCCGATCTTCATCATGGCGCGGCGGAAAAGCTCGCGGTCCTCCGCCTTGTCGATGGCGTCTGCGGAGGCGCCGATCAGCTCGACATCGTACTTTTCGAGCACGCCGCGCTTGCGCAACGACAGCGCCGTGTTCAGCGCCGTCTGCCCGCCCATGGTCGGCAGCAGCGCGAACACGCGCCCCTCCGGCACGTTGGGCCGCTCGCGCGCGATGATCTTTTCCACGAATTCCGGCGTGATGGGTTCGATGTAGGTTGCGTCCGCCAGCCCCGGATCGGTCATGATCGTGGCGGGGTTGGAATTGACCAGCACCACGCGATAGCCCTCGGCCCTCAGCGCCTTGCAGGCCTGCGCGCCGGAATAATCGAACTCGCAGGCCTGCCCGATGACGATAGGCCCCGCGCCGATGATAAGGACTGTGTGGATGTCGGTGCGTTTGGGCATCTTGTTCTCGCACAGGAACGGGCGCGCGCGATGATCCCCGAGCGTGTCCATCCAGATTGCAGGCTAAGTGGACTGTCTATCTGCGAGTCGGGCGCGGCGCAACCCTCGTGGGAACATTCAGCTCCGCCACTTGAGCGTGCGCTCTTTCACCGGATTCACGAAGGCAGCTCCGCTCGCGGTGGATTCGGCCCAGGCCTTCTTGAGCCGGTGGTACCACATGGCCGGCATGTCGGAATCCTGAATGAGCATCAGGGACGGATTGAATTTAAGCCCCTCGCGCTGAAGTTCCACCATCTTGCGGTCGTCGGAGAGGAAGGTGCGGCCGAATGCCCAGAAAAATGGCTTCAAAAAGCCGAGCCACAGGGGCCAGTAGAAGACCTGCGTGACCTGCGTGGTTTCCGCGTCGATGGGCGTGCAGGTGGTCAGCCCCACCACGTCCACCTGCCGCCCGCCGATAAATCCACGGATATTTTCGAAGCGCACGGAGGGCAACTCGAAGGTGATCTCGGTCGTCACATCGCCGAGCAGCTTGTAGGCGGCCTTGCTGGGCTGATGGCGCGTCATCACGAAGCCGGTGGGCAAGGGCGCGTAGTGCTTTTCCTTCACGCGCGGCTTGACGCGCCACCACCAGCGCCCGTGCACGTAGGGCGCGTGTGCGGGGTCCATCAGGCCGATCACGGCGTGATCGATGGCGCAAGCGAAAGTCTGGCTGATGCTCCAGCGGGGCTTGGCATCGGGCAGGCCCACTTTCGGCGGCGCGGATTTCGGCGCGGCGCCATCCTTCGACGGCATGAACACCCAGATGAGGCCGTCCTGCTCGCGCGCGGGGTATGCGCGCACGCGGATCTTCGTGGGGTCCATGTCCTGACCCTCCACAAGCGACGGGATCGCCGCGCAAACGCCATCGGCGCGGAAGCGCCAGCCGTGATAGGGGCATTCGACCGTGCCTTCGCCGATGCGCCCCGCGCTCAGCGGCACGCCGCGATGCGGGCAAATGTCGCGCAGCGCGAACACGCCGCCGTCCGCCATCCGCCCGATCGCCACCGGCTCGCCCAGAAGGATCACGCGGCGCAACTGGCCGCGCCCGACATTGCGGGCGAAGCCGGCCATGTACCAGAGGTCGCGCAGAAAGAGCGGCGCATCGGCGCTCGCGGAAATTCCCGCGTCCGCGCTCATTTGGCGCTCTTGCCCTTAGCCTTGACGGCAAGCGGCTTGAGCAGGCTTTCCAGGCTCGTCATGAATTGCTGGCCCTTATAGGCAGGCAGTTTATAGGCCCATCCGTCGGCCTTTGCGTCAATCTTGCGGGCTTCGGCGGCGGCGTCCTCCTTGCCGGGAACGGCCTCGGCCGAGACGGTGGCCCAGAAATCCTCGCCCTGCTTGATGACACGCACGGAGACCACGAGCCCGTCGAAGGTGCGGGTGACGACGCGCGTGGCGCCGGAGAAATCGAAATCGCGCGCAGGCGCGGCATCGTCGAAGGAAAAGCTCGAAAGCGCGCCGGCGATCCCGTCCGGCCCGGTGGGGAAACCGACTTCGCGGCCCTTCGGAATCGGCGAAAGCGCGAAATCGGGATCGCTGGGCTTGTCGCGGGCCACTTCATAGGAAGGCCCGTCCGCCGGATCGACATCGGTTTCCTGAATGCGCGCGGTGTCCACGTCCACGATGTCCTTGTCCATCCAGTCCGCGGGATCGGCTTTGGGCTGGAAGACGCTGCGCACGAGCCAGCTCTGATCGCTGTCGGGCTTGCGCACATAAAGCCCCATCGCGCCGGTTTCGTCGCCGATATCCTCGCCCTTGCCGGCGATCAACGCGGCGAGCACTTTGCCGTCCTCGTTCTTCAGCACGATCTCCACGCCATCGCCCTTGGGCGGCGCATCGAGGCCGACATAATGCAGCCATTCGGCGCGCGCGGTTTTCTTCTCGAGCGTCTCAAGCGCCTCCATGCCGATGATGGTCATGCGCACCTGATTGAAATCGGCGGGGTAATCGCCTTTGTCCGGCAGCACCCAGCCGCGTTCGGGCCGGAACGTCACATCGAACGCACCTTTCTTCGACACGATATGGATTTGCGCGACGTCGCGCACCTTGCTGGCGAGGCCGGGAAAGAAAATCTGATCGGATTTTTTCGGCGCCAGCATCGCCGCCTGATGCGACAGCGCCAGCGCCGCAACCGCCACGATCACGGCCGCCGCCGCAATCAGGCTCGCGAGATTGCGCCGGCGCCGGTCCTTGAAAATGGAATTGATATCCATGCGCTAGACCGTGATCGCGCGCGCGCGCCGCCGCCTGCGGATAATCGCGAGCACGATGGCGAAGGCCGCCACCAGCAGCGGCACCAGCGCGATATTGACGAAGGCAAGAAGCGAGCCCAACGCATCGACTTCGCGGCGCAGATTGTGCTGCACGTCGCGCAGATCGGCGCGCGTCTGGATCAGATCGCGCTTGAATTTCTCGATTTCGGCTTTCTGCTCGGGTGTGAGCGCGGCCGCGGTGGACGGCTCGCCGGTCACCGATGCGCCCTGTTCGAGCTCGCGCAGCCGGTTCTGCGTATCGGTCAGCTTGGCCTGCAGCGCATCGGCTTTCTGCTGGAAGCGGGCTTGCGCGTCGGCCTGCAATTTCTTCACCACCGTGAACGGCCGGTCGTTGGTCGCGCGTGTGCGAAGCGAAATGAGATCGTTGTTGCCGGTGAGATTTTCCACCGCATTCAGCACGAACGCCGCGTTGTCGGCGAAGGGCGCGGCCACGTGATGGCCGTAAAGATTTTCCACGCGCACCCAGAAGCGGTCGTCGAAAATGTCGCTGTCGGCCATCACGATGACGTTGATGGGGCCGGTAGATTGCTTGATCTCAGGCGCCGATTCCGTTTCGCCGTTCGGCGGGCCGCCGGGAAATGCCGTCTTCGCGGGGCCGGAAATACGCGCGGCGATGACATAATGCCGGCCGGTGGGCGTAATCGCCGCCAGCAAATCCTGCGGCCGCGCGCCCGCGCGCACTTCCTCTGAATCGAGCAGCGAGGCCTGATCGGACGAGGTGACAAGCGGCGCGAATTTCGTGGTCGCGCCCTTGAGCGGGAAGAGCGCACCGGCGCTCGCAAGATTCAGCAATTGCAAACTCGCCGTCACCTGATCGTTCGGATCGAATTCCTTCGCATCCAGATGCAGCCACACCGGATAACGCGCCACGCCCTGCGCGGGATCGGCGGAGACCTGCACGGCCTGCGCCAGCGCCTTGTCGCCGATGACCTTGCCCGGATTGTAGGAAACGCCCCACGCATGAAAAAGCTCCGGCAGATCGGAAATTGCGGGGCCGGATTGCTGCTGATCGAGCCCGGCATTCGACAATTCCGACAAGGGATCGACGAACACCAGCGCGCGTCCGCCATGCAGCACGAACTGGTCGATGGAATAGATCTGCTGCGCGTTCAGCGTGGGCGGCTGCACGATCATCAGCACATCGACATTGGACGGAATGCTCTTGAAATCGGGATCGAGCATTTTGGTGTCGTAGGTCTGCTGCAATTGCTCGTAGATCACGAATGGCCGCGCGCGGCCCTGCAGCGCCGCCATCATGCCGCCCGCGCCGGTATCGAGCGGTAGGCTGGAGATCACGCCGACCACGGGCTTCTTCGGCGTCGACAAGCGATAGATGAGCGAAGTCAGATCGTATTCGAGATAGGGCTCGCGATCCTGCGAAAAGAACGGAATGGCTTCTCTGCCGTCGATGGTGTTGGAGCCCACGAGCCCGAAATAAACGGAATCGCCGGTGTCGGTGGGCGCCGCCGACAAGCCGCTGGCGGAGGCCTCGTCTTCCTCGGGCGTGTAAGGCTCGGGATCGATTTCCTGGACGACGATCTTGCCGTGGGAAAGGGCTGCATATTCCTGCAACAGATCGCGCACGCGGTTGGCGTAAGCTTGAATCTGTGCGTAGTCGGCTGCAACCTTCTTGGAATAATAGAATTTGAGTGTGATGGGTTCGCCGAGATTTTGCACGATGTGCCTGGTGCCCGGCGCCAGCGTATAAAGCCCGTTCTCGGTCAGATCGAGGCGTTCGGTGGTGAAGATCGCGTCGGCCGCGATGTTGATGCCGGCGAAGATCACCGCCGCGCAGATCATCGCGGCGATCGCATAGATGCGGCGCGAGATGGGCTTCATCCGATCTTCCTCAAATCGATCAGCACGACATTGCCCATCAAAAACAGCGCGATCAGCGAGATGAAGAAGATCACGTCGCGCAGATCGATCACGCCCGCGGAAATCGCGATGAAATGGGTGAGGAAGCTGAAGGAAGCGATCGCCGTCACCATTTCCAGCGGCGCCCAGGCGCGGAAGAAATCGATCACCAGCGGCGCGCCGGAGACCGTGAAGAGGAAGCACACCACCACGCTCACGACAAAAGCGATCACCTGATTGTTCGTCGCCGCCGAAATGCACGAGCCGATGGCCAGATACCCGCCCGCCATCAGGAAGCTTCCGATATAGCCCGCCAGGATCACGCCGTTATCGGGCGAGCCGAGATAATTGACCGTGATCCAGATGGGAAAGGTCAACGCCAGCGCCACGCCCGTGAACGCCCAGGCGGCGAGATATTTGCCGAGCACCGTCGCCCACAGCGGCACCGGCAATGTCAACAGCAATTCCATCGTGCCTGAGCGGCGTTCCTCGGCCCATAGCCGCATCGAGATCGCCGGCACGAGAAAAAGATAAAGCCACGGGTGATAGCCGAAGAACACCGACAGATCGGCGATGCCGTTCTCGTAGAAATTGCCGATGTAGAAGGTGAAAGCGCCCATCGCGAACAGGAAGATCACGATGAACACATAAGCCAAGGGCGTGGCGAAATAGGCCACGAATTCGCGCTTGAAGATGGGCCAGATATATTTCATGCACGGCTCTCCCGCGCGCGCGCCGCATCGTGGGTCGTAATGGCGCGGAACACTTCATCCAGCCGCCCGGCTTCGGCGTAAAGCTCGCGCACGTCCCATTTTTCGCGCACGGCCAGCGCGCTCACATCCTCGATCAGAAGCGCGCCCGCCTTGGGAAAGGCGGTGAGTTCGACCGTGCCGTTGTTGCGCGCGGTCTGCTCGACGCTCGCAACGGTATTCAATGTTTTGAGTTTTGCTTTCGCGATTTCGGATTGCGCGGCGGGCAGCGCCAGCGTCACCGCATTGTGATGGCGCGAGCGGGCGAGCAATTGGGCGGGCGTGCCGTCGGCCACCACGCGGCCGCGGTCGATAATCACCGCGCGCGTGCAGATCGCCTCCACCTCTTCCAGCAAATGCGTGGACACGATGATCGCCTTTTGCGGCGACATGGCGCGGATCAGCGAACGCACGGAATGTTTCTGGTTGGGATCGAGCCCGTCGGTGGGTTCGTCCATGATGAGCACGGGCGGATCGTGCAGGATCGCCTGCGCCAGCCCCACGCGCCGCTTGAAGCCTTTGGACAGCGTATCGATGTTCTGTTCCAGAACGGGATCGAGTTCGGTCTTGGCGATGGCGCGCGCCACGGCCTCTTTGGCCTTCTCGCCCTTGAAGCCGCGCACCTCGGCCACGAAGGCCAGGAACTGGCGGGGCGTCATGTCGCTATAGGCGGGCGCGCCTTCGGGCAGATAGCCGATCGACCGCTGGGCCTCGAGCGTATCGTTCTCGATATCGTGACCGCAGATGCGCACGCGGCCGCTCGTCGGCGCCAGAAATCCCGTCACCATCTTCATGGTCGTGGATTTGCCCGCGCCGTTCGGGCCCAGAAAGCCCAGAACTTCGCCCTTCGCCACCTTCAGATCGATTCCGGCAACGGCGGCGATGGGGCCGAATCGCTTGGTCAGTCCCTCGATTTCGATCATCTGATTGAGCGGCACCCCGAACTGATGCCCCTTAGAGAAATCACGCACACCCCGCAAGGGCCGGAATTGTTACCGTTAGGTCATCCCCGCGGTTCGTCAAGGGCTTGCGCCTTGGTTCTGCCAAAGGGACAGGGGCAAAATGGGGGCGCTGGGGCATTTCCGGTTCGAAGGGAGATAAGTGTGATCGATTACAAACCCCTCCAGCGGGCCACTTTTGTCGGCCTCGTGCTGCAGATCGCCATGTATGCGCTCGGCCATTACAGCAATTGGGTGCAGGCGAATGTGTTCGGCTTCGGCGGCATGATGATCTCGGCGAGCGCGGGTTATCTTTACGCCATGGACCGGGGCCGCGGCTGGTTTTCCAGCGCGACCGGCGGCGCAATTGCGGGCGGGATTTGCGGGCTTATCGGCATCGCGTTGTCGGTGCTGCTGGGCGATACCGGACAATCCTTCATCGCGATAGGCGCCACGATTTCGGTATTCGTCGGCGCGGTGGGCGGGCTGTTCGGGCAGATGGCGGCTAATCTGAGAGCCTTGTAGGAGCGCAATCAGGCGAAGTGCGGAGCGGTTCGCCGCCCGGATTGCGCGACCAAAGTAGGAGCGCAATCAGGCGAAGTGCGGAGCGGTTCGCCGCCCGGATTGCGCGAGCAAATAAAGAAAAAATCGGCTGATCGGAGACGGAAAGCCGGGCAGGGGCTGGGGGGCTTGATTCGTGTCCGGACCTTCCATCGTCTCGATCAGCCGACACCGGATATGTAGGTCGCAAAAGCGGCTGTGCAACGGCCCGAAGATGTTTTTTTCGCGGCAGGGGATGACAGTTTTTTCAGGCGCAATCGAATAAAAAGCCCCGGCGTTTCCACCGGGGCTTTTCTCTTACTCACCCGTAATTTTTAGCGGCGGTTGCCGAGCAGCCTGAGCAGCATCAGGAACAGGTTGATGAAATCGAGGTAAAGCTTGAGCGCGCCGAACACGGCCTTGCGCCCGGCCACCGTGCCGTCGTCGCCGGCGGAATAATTGTCCTTGATCCACTGGGTGTCGTAGGCGGTGAGACCCGTGAAGATCAGCACGCCCGCTACCGACACCACCCATTGCAGCATCGAGGATGCGACGAAGATGTTCACGACCGACGCGATGATGATGCCGATCAGCCCCATGAAGAGGAACGAGCCGAAGCCCGAAAGATCGCGCTGCGTGGTGTAGCCGTAGAGGCTCATGGCGCCGAAGGTCGCCGCCGTCACGAAGAACACGCTGGCGATGCTCATCTGCGTGTAGACGACGAACAGCGAAGCGAAAGTGACCCCGATCAGCCCGGCATAGACGAGAAAGCTCGTGCGCGCCGCGGCCACGCTCATCTTCTGGATGCGGAAGCTCAAAAACAGCACCAGCCCGAACGAGCCCAGCACGAACAGCCACATCAGGGGTCCGAACAGCGTCGTGCCGAACTGGGTCAGCATCACGCCGTTGGGCAGGTGTGCGGCCGCCGCGGCGGGATCGTTCGTCACCGCGGCAAGAAAAGTCGCGTAGGAGGCAAGGCCCGTGATGGCCAGCCCCGCCAGCATGTAATTGTAGACGCGCAGCATATAGGCGCGTAAGCCCGCATCGTATGTGCCGGCGGCGACGCCAGCGCCGCGCATGACGTTGTTCTCGTAGTCGGCCATTTGGCAAAATCCTCCGTTACCGGCTCAAAGAGCCAGTCAAAGCCTAATATCGGACTTGAGACCGCAAGGTTCAAGGATTTCCGGCAAATATCACGGATTTCTCAGGATTTGGGCCGGTCTTGCGGCAAGCGCCGCCCAGGCCGCCGCCAGACCGAACAGAAGTGTCGCAACTCCGCCGCCGATGATGGTCAAAAACGCGGCGGCGGCGTCGAAAACGAAGGCCACGTTGAACACCTGATTCGCAACGATGGCCGCGGCCAGCGTTCCCGCCGCCAGTGCCAGCGCGCCCGTCAGCAAGCCGATGAGCCCGTATTCCGCGGCATAGATCGCCGCGATCCGCCCGCGCGTCGCGCCCAGCACCTTCAAGACTGTCGAATCGTAGAGCCGCTGGCGCTGGCCCGCGGCAATCGCGCCTGCCAGCACGAACAATCCCGCGAGAATTGTGACAAGGCTCGCCGCGCGCACGCCCACGCTCAATTGCTGTAACAAATTGTTCACCTCGGCGATGGCGTCTTTCACGCGCACGGTGGAAACGTTGGGGAATTCGTCGGTGATGGCACGATAGACCGCTTCTTCATCGCGCGGCGCCACGCGCACCGTCGCCAGAAACGAATGCGGCGCGTGATCGATGATGCCCGGCGACAGGATGAGAATGAAATTCTGCCGCCCATTCGAGAAATCCACGCGGCGCAGATTGGCGATTTTGCCCTCGATCTCGCGGCCGAGCACATTCAGCGTCATGCGATCGCCGATCTTCAGCCCCATGCCTTTCGCCAGATCCGCGTCGAAGGAGATCAATGTTTCGCCGGCGTAATTCGCGGGCCACCATTTGCCGTCGGTGAGTTCGGTGCCCTTGGGCATCGCCGCCGCATAGGTGATGCCGCGGTCGCCGTTGATCGCCCAGCGCGAGCCGGGATCGACCTTGGCATCCTTCGCGGCAACGCCGTTCAGCGAAACGATCCGCCCACGGATCATCGGCGTGCGCTTGTAATCTTCCGCCGTCCTGAACGTCTTGATGGCCGCATCGAAAGCGGCAATTTCGTCCGGCTGGATATCGACAAAGAAGAAGGTCGGCGCCTTGCCGGGCAGACTGTCCTGAACTTGCGCGGCGATGGTCGAGTCGAGCAGCGAAACGGTGGCAAGCAGCGTCAATCCCAATCCCAACGCCACCACGACACCCGCCGTCGCGGCACCCGGCCGCGTCATGTTGGCGAGTGCCAGCCGCAAGCCGGGATTTTTCGGACGCGGCAGATTTCTCAATGCAAGGCGCAATCCGAACGCCGCGATGCGCAGCACGATCAATCCGCCTGCCACACCGCCGATGAACCACAATGCGAACATGGGAGACGGCGCGATCAGCAAAGCCAACGCGATCACGACCAATGCAGCGCAAGCCGCCGCGATCAGATAAGGCAAGCGTCCGCGTGCATTGACGGGCGCCACGATGTCGCGGAACAGGCTCGCGGGCGCGATCTCTCTCGCGCGCGCCAGCGGCGGAATGGCGAAAGCGGCGGCGGCGAAAATCCCGAACATTGCGGAGAGCGCAAGCGGCGCAGGGTATATTCCGAAATTCGCAGGCACAGGCAGCGCATTTCCGTAAAGCGCCTCCACGACGAAGGGCAGGGCCGCGCCCAACAGGACGCCCGCCGCGACCGCGAGTGCCGCAATCGCCATCACCTGCAAAAAGAAAGTGAGGAAGATCAGCCATCCGTCGGCGCCCAGCGATTTGAGCGTTGCGATCTCGGCGCGTTTGCGGTCGAGGAACGCGCCGACCGCTTCGCCGGCGCCGACGCCGCCCACGGCGAGCGCCGTCAATCCCACCAGTGTCAAAAACATCGTGACCTGTTCGACGAAACGCTTGATGCCGGGCGCGGCGTCGTTGCGGTCGTGAACTTCCCAGCCTTTGTCGGGAAACGCGCTTGCGGCTTCTTTGCGGAACTCCGCAATCGAATGCGAAGGTGCAAGCGCCACGCGATAGCCGTACTCGATCAGGCTTCCGAGCGTCACAAGTCCGGTGCGCGAGAGTGCTGTTTGCGAAATCAGCACATGCGGACCAAGACTGAATCCGCCGGAAATCCGATCCGGTTCCTTGGTCAGCACGGCGGTGACGCGGAAATCCTGCGCGCCGATGCGCATCATCCCGCCGGGCGAAAGATGCAAACGATCCAGCAGCGTTTGTTCGGCAATCGCGCCGCAAATGTTGTTCGTGCACGCAAGTGCTGTGTTCAGCGATTTGTCCGGCAACAATCCAATAGCGCCATAAAGCGGATAGGCATTGTCCACCGCTTTTAGCTCGATCAATTGGCGTTCACCGCCTTTCAGCGCATAGGCCATCGCGCGCATCGACGTGATTTCCGACACGCGCCCGAAGCGCGACAGGAACGCGCGCTCATCCGCGCCTGCCGGCCGGTGCACGATCCCCACCGACACATCGCCGCCGAGCAGCACGCGGCCTTCCTGCGCCAATCCAGTCAACATCGCATCCGACAGCGAACCCACGCCCGCAATCGCGGCCACGCCCAGAACGAGACAGGCGAAGAAAATGCGAAACCCCGACAGCCCCGCGCGCAATTCGCGGGCGGCGAAGCGTGCGGCGAGCGCGAGCCCCGTCATTGACGCTCATCCGCCACGATGCGGCCATCCTTGAGCCGCACGATACGCCTGCAGCGCCGGGCGAGCACCTCTTCATGCGTGACGAGAAACAATGTCGTTTGCGCGCGCTCATGCAGCGCGAAGAGAAGATCGGCGACGTCGGCGCCGGTTTGCCCGTCGAGATTGCCGGTTGGTTCATCCGCGAACAGAACCTTCGGCCTCGGCGCAATGGCGCGCGCCAGCGCCACGCGTTGCTGCTCACCGCCGGAGAGTTGCCCCGGATAATGATCGATGCGCGCGGTAAGCCCCACCGCATCCAGTTCCGCTTTCGCCCGCTCGAACGCATCGCGCGCGCCGGCCAGCTCCAGCGGCACGGCGACATTCTCCAGCGCCGTCATCGTCGGGATCAGATGGAAGGACTGGAACACCACGCCCACATTGCCGCGCCGGAATCGCGCAAGCGCGTCTTCGCCCAAATCTGTGAGATCGGTTCCGGCCACGATCACGCGGCCCTTCGTCGGCGCTTCGAGCCCGGCCGCCACCATCAAAAGCGACGATTTGCCGGAGCCCGAAGGCCCCAGAAGCGCCAGCGTCTCGCCCGCCTCGACGCTCAGCGAAATCCCGGCGAGGATGTTGACCGGCCCCGCCGCACTCGCCAACGTAAGATGAATGTCTTTGAGAACGATGGCTGGCATCGGCTGATCCCGCGGGCGTACTAGGCGATATGGCATGAAATCCGGCCCGTTCAAGCATCTTCTGGCGATCTTCGCGGCGATTGTGCTGTTCGCAGCACCCGCTGCCGCAGCGCCCGTCACGATCCTGATGCTCGGCACCAGTCTGACGCAGGGCTACAACCTTCCGCCCGGCACCGAAATCCCCGCCGTGCTTCAGGCCAAGCTGAAGGAAGCGGGCATCGACACCAGAGTGATAAACGCAGGCGTTTCGGGCGACACCTCGGCGGGCGGGCTTTCGCGGCTCGATTGGTCGCTGGCCGATCATCCCAATGCGGCCATTATCGAACTTGGTTCCAACGATGCGTTGCGCGGCATTCCGCCCGGCGACACCGAAAAGAACCTCGCAGCGATTCTGGCGAAGTTGAAAGCCCAACATATCCCCACGCTTTTGTGCGGCATGAAGGCGCCGCGCAATCTCGGCCCCGAATATGCCGCGCAATTCGATGCCATTTATCCGAAACTGGCCAAGCAATATGGGGCGATTCTCTATCCCTTCATCTTGGAGGGCGTGGCGCTGAACCCCAAGCTCAACCAGGCCGACGGGATGCACCCGAACCCCGCCGGTGTGAAAATGATCGTGAAGAACATGCTTCCATACGTGAAGAAATTGCTGGGGCGCTGATGCTGCGCAAATTGCTCACGGTCGGCGGCTACACGCTCCTCTCGCGCGTCACGGGCTTCATGCGCGACATCATCATGGCTTACATATTGGGCGCAGGTCCGCTGTCGGATGCGTTTCTGGTGGCGTTCCGCTTTCCCAACAATTTCCGCGCCATTTTCGGCGAAGGCGCGTTCAACGCCGCGTTCCTGCCGCGCTTTGCCAAGCTGCACACGCAGAAAGGCAAACATGCCGCAGCACTCTTCGCCGATCGCGTGTTCTCTTGGCAGATGGCGGCGCAATTGGTGTTGCTGGTCGTGGCGCTTGCCGCGATGCGGTGGATCATTCTGGCGATGGCGCCGGGCTTTTCGGCGCATCCCGGCCAGACGGAACTTGCCACCGCGCTCGCGCGCATTGCGTTTCCGTATCTGATTATGACTGTCGTGGCGGTGCAGCTTTCCGCCATGCTGAATGCCGTCGACAAATTCGCCGCCGCCGCCGTGTGGTCGGTGTTTCTCAACATCGCGATGACGGCGACGCTGCTCTGCGCGCGGTTTTTCCCCGATGCGGCTTATGCCGCGGCGTGGGGCGTGTTCCTTGCGGGCGTGTTGCAGCTTGTTTTCATCGTGATTGCATCGGCGCGCAGTCATTTGCGGCTGCACATCACATGGCCGCGCTGGACGCCGGAAATGAAGGAGTTTCTGCTCGCGCTGGGGGCTGCCACCATCGGCTCGGCCAGCATCCAGATTTCGCTCTTCATCGACAATCTGATCGCGAGTTTCCTGCCGTCGGGCGATCTGACCGCGCTTTATTATGCCGACCGCATCAACCAATTGCCGATGGGAACGCTCGGCATCGCGCTCGGCACGGTGCTGCTGCCGGAAATGTCGTCGCGGCTGGCGGCGGGCGATCACAAGCGCGCGCACACCGCGCAGAACGATGCGGCCACGCTCGGCCTGTTGTTCACGCTGCCGTTTGTGGCCGCTTACTTTGCCGTGCCGCTCACCATCATGCGCGGGCTCTTCGCCCATGGCGCGTTTCACATGCAGGCGGCGATCGTTTCGGCGCATGCGCTGATGGCCTATGGCGTGGGCTTGCCGGCGTTCGTGCTGGTGCGCATCGCGGCACCCACATTTTATTCGCGCGGTGATACGGCGAGCCCCGTGCGCGCGACATTGCTGTCGGTCGCGGTGAACATCGCGCTCAAATTCGCGCTTGTCTGGGGATTTCATTTCGGCGCGGTCGGCATCGCGCTTGGAACGGCGCTCGCCGCCTGGGTCAATGTCGGCGTGCTGATCTGGATGGCGCGCGGGCGCGACCTTATCGAGATTCAATCGCGTTTCGTGAAAGCTCTCATGCCCATTTTGCTTGCCGCTGCCGTTACCGGAGGCGGCGCGCTCGGCGGCGCGACATTGGCGGAGATGTTGATTGCAAAACCCGGCCTCTGGCACGACGAAGCGATGCTCGCACTGGCGATCGCCTTCGGCGGCATCGGTTATATGGCGGTGATCCTCGCGTTCCGGCGCGGCTTGCCGCTCGGCCGCATGGCGAGGGCGAGATGAGGCGGCTGTTCGTAGGCCTTGCGATTCCGGGCGAAATCGCCGCGGGATTGGAGCGTCTGCAAGCGGGCGTTCCCGGCGCGCGCTGGCAGCGGCGCGAGCAATTCCACCTCACGCTGCGCTTCATCGGCGAAGTGGACGGGCGCGATGCGACCGCAATAGACGATGCGCTCTCGCTGATTTCCGTGCCGCGTTTTTCGCTGGAACTTCACGCGGTCGGCACATTCGGCGGCCGCGATCCGCGCGAGCTATGGGCCGGCGTGCGCGCCAACGACGCACTGATGCATCTGCAACGGAAAATCGAGACCGCCATCCAGCGCGTAGGCCTTCCCGCCGAGCCGCGCAAATTCACCCCGCACGTCACACTCGCACGATTGAAAGCCAGCCCCCGCGGCCGCGTGATGGATTACCTCACCGATCATGCGCTTTATGCGAGCCCCGCCTTCGAGATTTCCGAATTCCTGCTTTATTCGAGCATGCTCACATCCGACGGCAGCATCTACACGCCGGAGCGGGAATACGCGCTCGGTTAATCGTCGTTCGCTTCGATGGCTTCCATGTCATCATCCGAAAGCCCGAAATGATGGCCGATCTCGTGGATCAGAACATGACGCACGATATCGCCGAGCGCACCGCCCTCGCGCCGCCAATATTGCAGGATCGGGCGGCGGAACAGGAAGATCATGGTGGGCAGCGGCCCGGCGCGGTTCGCCTCATGGGCGGAAAGCGGCGCGCCGTGGAACAGGCCGAGCAGTTCGTAACCGTTCTGGAGGCCCAGCCGCGCCACCATCTCGCGGTCCGGAAAATCCTGCACCGTGAACACGATATCCCCGGTCAGATCGCGGAATTCCGCCGGTAACCCGGCGAAGGCTTCCTCTGCCATGGCCTGCAGATCGTCGAGCGAGGGTTCGTGGCCGGGCAGAGGCATGCTATTTCCGTGCGGGTCCGGCAGGAGACATGGCTATGAAAAAGCTCGAAATCAAGGACGCGCTGGCGGGGCTTCCCGGCTGGCGGGCGGTTGCGGGCCGCGATGCCATCGCGCGCGAATTCCGCTTCAAGGATTTCAATGCCGCCTTCGCGTTCATGACGCGCGCGGCGTTGCTCGCCGAAAAAATGGATCATCACCCCGAATGGTTCAACGTCTATAATAAAGTCGACGTGACGCTTTCCACGCATGACGCGGGCGGCGTCACGCAGAAAGACATCGACATGGCGAAAGCGATGAATTCATGGAGCTAACGGCCTACACGATGGAAGGCTACGACGTCGCCATCCGGCCGGCGCCGGTGGAGCGCGAGTGGATGGAAGCGTCGAAGGAGCGCTTCGCCTATCGCTGCCTGCCGCTCAACATCGCCAATGCCTATGGATGGGAGATGCTGCTGCCCACCGGCTTCAAGGCGGTGTGGAATGGAAGCCCGGCGCCCGAAGGCGTGCGCGTGATTTCCGATCCCGGCGTGCAGGCGCCCGCGCTCGGCCATTTCGGCCATGGCGTGCTGACGTTTCATGTGATGTGCCTGTTCCGCACGGAACCCGGCTACGATCTGATGGTGCAGGGACCGGTCAACCGTCCGAAAGACGCGATCGCGCCGCTCACCGGCATCATCGAAACCGATTGGGCGCCTTACACCTTCACGATGAACTGGATGTTCACGCGCCCCGGCCATGTCGTGCGCTTCGAGGCGGGCGAGCCCTTCTGCCATTTCTTCCCGGTGAAGCGCGGCGAACTGGAAGAATTCGCGCCGCGCATCGCTGCCATCGCCGGCAATCCGGAACTGCAACGCCAGCAGAAAGCATGGAGCGAATCGCGCGACAAGTTCATGAAGGAATTGCAGCAGGCGGGCACGGAAGCCAACGAAGAACGCTGGCAGAAGCTCTATTACCGCGGGCTCGACGCGGACGGAAAAGAAGTCAAAACCGCCGATCACAGAACGCGGGTGAGGCTGAAACCGTTTACGCGTTAGATTGCCGCGCGTTATTGCCCGGTCCAAGCTGGACTAATGCGAGCTACCTGATCGCTGAGAAAAACGTTCAGATGTTCATCTTTGTCGAGCAACAATGCCAAAGCCGATGGCGAGAACGGCATTGGACTGCCGTTAGGATAAAAGGCTCCTTCCCAATCAAGAACGTAGATATCGGCATTGATCGCGTGAATGGCAGCGAGCTTTTCTTGGTTCGATAGGCGCTCGAAGTTTTCCTGTCCTAGTAGATTAATGAATTTTCTGCTTGCTTGGCGGTACATCATTTCCGTTGTGCCACGGATTTTCAGTTTAAGCGGTGGCGTTGCACCCAAGTACGTCACCCACTCAATTGGCATGAGTGCGGCCTGTCGATTGAACTCATCGGCTGTTAGAGGGAGCGGCACTGGTGGAGGTAGACCAGCATGGAATTTTCCATTCTCGTCGAATGTGCCCTGCACAGTAGTGATGGTCGTTTTTGCGCCACCAGCTATCTGCGCTATCCGCAGTATAAGAAAAATAACTAATAGAACGCCTATAATTCCTGAAATTATCGCCATTGTAATGTGCCTTCTTCGCTATTTGATTATTTCCTCGCCGCGTTCTTCACCAAATCCGCCACCACGCCCGGATCGGCGAGCGTCGATGTATCGCCGAGGTTCGAGGTATCGCCCTCCGCGATCTTGCGCAGGATGCGCCGCATGATCTTGCCCGAGCGCGTTTTGGGCAGGCCCGGCGCGAACTGGATCACGTCGGGCTTGGCAATCGGCGACAGATGCTTCGATACGAACGTCTTCAATTCCTCCGCCAGCGCGCCGGACGGCTTGGCGTCCACCGTCAGCGTGACATAGGCATAAATGCCCTGTCCCTTGATGTCGTGCGGGAAACCGACGACGGCCGCTTCCGCCACGTCGTGATGCTCCACCAGCGCGCTTTCGATTTCCGCCGTGCCGAGGCGGTGGCCCGACACATTGATGACGTCGTCCACGCGGCCCGTGATCCAGTAATAGCCATCCTCGTCGCGGCGGCAGCCGTCGCCGGTGAAATATTTGCCGCGATAGGTTTTGAAATAGGTATCGACGAAGCGCTGGTGATCGCCATAGACCGTGCGCATCTGGCCTGGCCAGGAATCGAGCAGCACGAGATTGCCGCTGACCGCGCCCTCCAGCACCTTTCCATCCGCATCCACCACTTGCGCGCGGATACCGAACAGCGGCTTGGTCGCGGAGCCCGGTTTCAAATCCGTCGCGCCCGGCAGCGGCGAAATCAGAATGCCGCCGGTCTCCGTCTGCCACCACGTATCGACCACGGGGCATCGGCTGTCGCCGACATTCCTGTAATACCAAAGCCACGCTTCCGGATTGATCGGCTCGCCCACGCTGCCGAGCAGCCGCAGCGATTTGCGCGAGGTTTTCTTCACCGGTGCTTCGCCCTCGCGCATCAGCGCGCGGATCGCGGTCGGCGCGGTGTAGAAGATATTGACCTTGTGCTTGTCGATGACCTCCCAGAAGCGCGAAACGCTCGGATAATTCGGCACGCCTTCGAACATCAGCGTGGTGGCGCCGTTCGCCAGCGGGCCATAGACGATATAGCTGTGCCCCGTCACCCAGCCGACATCGGCCGTGCACCAGTAGATATCGCCTTCATGATAATCGAACACATATTGATGCGTGAACGCGGCATACATCAGATATCCGCCGCTGGTATGCAGCACGCCCTTCGGTTTGCCGGTCGAACCGCTGGTATAAAGAATGAATAGCGCGTCTTCCGCATTCATCTCCACGGGCGGGCAATCGGCGGAAACTTTCGCAGCTGCTTCGTGATACCAGACATCGCGGCCGTCGCGCATCTGCACTTCGCCGCCCGTGCGTTTGACCACGATCACCGTTTTCACATCGGGGCATTGGGTGAGTGCCAGATCGGTGTTCATCTTCAGCGGAATGGGCTTTCCGCCGCGCAAGCCTTCGTCGGAAGTCAGCACGATCGTGGACGCGCAATCGAGAATGCGCCCGGCAAGCGAGTCCGGCGAGAAGCCTGCGAACACCACCGAATGCACCGCCCCAATGCGCGCGCAGGCCAGCATTGCGTAAGCCGCTTCCGGAATCATCGGCAAATAGATCGTCACGCGGTCGCCGCGCTTGACGCCATGCGCCTTCAGCACATTGGCGAAGCGGCAAACCTCGTCGTGTAATTCCTGATAGGTGATGGCGCGCGATTGCGCGGGATCGTCGCCTTCCCACAGGATCGCGGTCTGTTTCGCGCGCTTGGGCAGGTGCCGGTCGATGCAATTGGCGGCCACGTTCAGCGTGCCATCCTCGAACCATTTGATGAAGAGATTGTCCGGGTTCCACGAAACGTTTTTCACTTTGGTAAAGGGCTTGATCCAGTCGATGCGTCTGGCCTCCGCGCCCCAGAAACCATCCGGGTCCTTCACCGAGCGCGCATACATCTCTTCGAATTTCGTTTTATCGATGAAGGCCTTCGATTTCCATTCGGCGGGCACGGGCAGAAGCGTGTCGGACATGGCGTTTCCCCAAAGTGTGGGGCGGATATTGACCGTCTCTTGTGACGGCTTCAACCCTTTGGCGGCCAATCGCGGGCGCCATGGATAATACGGAGCACCTCAATTTCGTCGGACCGAATTCTGTAGATCAGTTTGTAGAGCGTGCCGGGCACGACAAATTGGCGGCCCCTCGGTCTGCGCAAGACCTTACCCATGCGCGGAAAATCGTCCAACCGCGCCGCAGTTGCTTCGAATTTATCGATCGTCCGGTCGGCAGCGGGTTCATTGTCCGCCGCAATGTATTCCCAGATATCCTGAATGTCGGAAATCGCGTCGGGCGTCCATTTCGGCATGAGCGTTCAGGCAGCTTTGCGCTTTTCGCGTTTGCGCCTGGCAATGTGAGCACGAATTTGCCGCATGGCTTCTTCGTGAGGGACAAGTTCCCCTCTGTTCGCGGAATCGATGCCCTTCTGCACTTCTTTGATGAACCATGTCTCGTAATCGATATGTTGCGCGAGCAATTTTTCGACGGCGTGAGACTTGGTGTGACCGGTGATTTTGGCGTACCTGTCCAGCTTCTTGCTCAGGGCCGGTTTGATCCGCGCGGTCACGGTCACCGTTTTGGTCTGTTTGGTCATCGCATATACCTTGTATTCAATTGTGTACATTGTACACAATTGGCATGCCGCATTCAATCCCCGGCAATATCCTTCGTATCCTGCCCCGGCCGCGGGGGATCGCGGCGGATGGTGGCGGGCGTTTTGGAGAATTTCACCGGCGGCTTCATGGCGCGCCAAGTGCCTTCGGCTGGATGCTGGCGGAGCTGGAAGAAATCCACGGCCTTGAGATGCGGATCGTCCAGCACTTCGTCGAGCCCGTTCGCGCGCATGATGGGAATGCGGTGCTCGTCGCCGAGTTTCATCCATTCCTCGGTCGTGTGCGCCAGCGCCGCCTCGCGCAGCATCTGGTAATACACGCCCACGCGCGTGCCCTTCGGCGCCTTGGCGAAGCGGTCACTTTCATAGGCGTTGGGAATTCCGCCCAACTCCAGAAACTTCGCGGATGCCGCGCGGCTCACCGGCTGAATGGCGATGTGACCGTCTTTGGTTTTCAGCGGGCGGCGGTCATTGGCGAGCGCCGGCGTGTGGCCGATCCGGCCTTGCGGCGGCTCGAAGGTTTTGCCGTAAAGATGCTCGATCATCATAAAATGCGTGAAGGTTTCGAACATGGGCACTTCCACGAATTGCCCTTCGCCCGTGCGTTCGCGATGAAAAAGTGCAGCCAGCGTCGCCCAGATGGCGTGCTGGCTCGACACCTTGTCGGCGACGAAGCTCGGCAGCAGCCGCATGTCGGGATTGCCGTCCACGCGCGGCAACAGATCGGAGGCGCCGCTCGCTGCCTGCACCAGATCGTCAAACGCCTGCCGCCCGGCATAGGGCCCATCCGAGCCATAGCCCACGCAATGCACATAGACGATGGACGGATTGATCTTCGCCACATCCTCATAGGAAAAGCCCAGCCGCGCCATCGCATCAGCGCGCACATTGTGGATGAACACGTGCGCGTTCGGAATCAGCGCGCGCAAACGGGCGCCGCCTTCTTCCGATTTCAGATCGAGTGTGACGGAGCGCTTGTTGCGGTTGAGCGCCATATAGGTCGCGCCCATATCCTCATGCACCGCGCTTTTGGCGCTGTAGCGTTGCCGGTCGCCGCCGGGATTTTCCACCTTGATGACATCGGCGCCCAGATCGCCCAAAGTCTGCGTGGCATAAGGCCCGAAGATGAATTCGGTGAGGTCGATAATGGTGATCCCGGCCAAAGGCCCCGGATTGGTACTCATGGCGTTTCCTTCTAGGATAGCGGTCGAATAGGAGATTACGGCATGGAACGCGCGGGGCAAGCCTGATGCAGCTTCATCTTTCCACATGGCCGGAAATCGAGGCTTATCTCGCGCGTTCGAAGGCCATCCTCATTCCCATCGGCTCGACGGAGCAGCATGGCCCGAACGGCTTGCTCGGCACCGATTGCATCTGCCCCGAGGTGATTGCGCGGCGCGCGGGCGACGAAGCGGGATTTCTCGTCGGCCCCACATTCAATGTCGGGCAAGCGCAGCATCACATGGCGTTTCCCGGCACGATAACCTTGCGACCCACCACGATGATCGCGGCGATGGCCGATTGGGCGGCATCGCTCGCGCGCCATGGTTTCGAGCGCATCTATTGGCTGAACGGCCATGGCGGCAATGTGAACACGATCAATGCCGCGTTCGCGGAGATTTATCACGGCGTGAGTTTCGACCGCGCGAACCATCCGCGCCTGCGCTGCTCGTTGCGCAATTGGTGGGAGTTGCCCGGCGTGATGGATCTGTGCCGCCAATTGTTTCCGGTGGGTGAGGGGCATCATGCCACGCCCTCCGAAGTCTCCGTCACTTACTTCGCTTATCCCGAGGCGCAGAAGCGCGTGGAGATGTCGCCCAAGATTGCACCGCTCGGCCCGATCCTTGATGCAGAGGATTACCGCCGCCGCTTTCCCGATGGCCGCATCGGCTCCGATCCGTCGCAGGCCAATGTCGCGGCGGGCGAGAAGATCGTTGCCGCGGCGGTGAAGGCCGTGATCGCGGAATTTCAACAATTCGCGAGTCCCTAGTGCTGTTGCCCGTCGCAACAAATTGGTATTGTGTCTGCGGTCCCAGGGGCGCCCTGCGTAGCTTCAGCGAAGCAGGGCTGAGATCGCAATCGTGCGAGTCCCTTTGAACCTGATCCGGTTAGAACCGGCGTAGGGAGAGGCGCTATGAACAAGCCCGTTTTGAATCCGAAATCCGTCGAGATCACGCGTGGGCCCTTGCCCGGCTCGAAGAAGATTTTCGTGAACGGCGTGCCGTTTCGCGAGGTTGCGCTGTCGGGCGGCGAGGCGCCAGTGCGGCTCTACGATACATCCGGTCCGTACACGGATGATTCCGTGAAGATCGACATCGAGAAAGGATTGGCCGCCGCTCGCCGCGAATGGATTCTGGCGCGCGGCGATGTGGAGGAATATGAAGGCCGCACCCGCAAGCCCGAAGACGATGGGCTGAAGCGCGGCGAATTACTTTCCGTTCCCCAATTCGACCGCGCCGGATTGAAGCCGCTGCGCGCGAAAGCGGGCAGGAATGTCACGCAGTTGCATTATGCCCGCCAAGGCATCATCACCGAGGAAATGAAATTCATTGCGGCGCGCGAAAATCTCGGACGCTCGAAACTGCGCGACGGCAATTCCTTCGGTGCGTCGATCCCCGATGAGATCACGCCCCAATTCGTGCGCGACGAGGTCGCGCGCGGCCGCGCCATCATTCCGGCCAACATCAATCATCCCGAAACCGAGCCGATGGTCATCGGCCGCAATTTTCTCACCAAAGTGAACGCCAATATCGGCAATTCGATCGTCACTTCGGGTGCTGCGGAAGAAGTGGAAAAACTCGTCTGGTCGATCCGCTGGGGCGCGGACACGGTGATGGACCTTTCCACCGGCCGCCACATCCACACGATCCGCGAATGGATCATCAGGAATTCGCCGGTGCCCATCGGCACCGTGCCGATCTATCAGGCGCTGGAGAAGGTGGGCGGCGTCGCCGAAGAACTGACCTGGGAAATCTATCGCGACACGCTGATCGAGCAATGCGAGCAGGGCGTGGATTATTTCACGGTCCATGCGGGCGTGCGGCTCGCGCATATTCCGCTCACCGCCGAGCGCGTGACGGGCATCGTGTCGCGCGGCGGATCGATCCTCGCCAAATGGTGCCTCGCCCATCACAAGGAAAATTTCCTCTACACGCATTTTGAAGAGATCTGCGAACTGCTCAAGCAATATGATGTGTCGTTTTCGCTTGGCGACGGCCTGCGTCCCGGCTCGATTGCGGACGCCAACGATGCAGCCCAATTCGCCGAACTCGAAACGCTCGGCGAACTCAACAAAATCGCGCAACGCCACGACGTGCAGGTGATGATCGAAGGCCCCGGCCATGTGCCGATGCATAAGATCAAGGAGAATATGGATCGCCAGCTCGCGGCGTGCGACGAAGCGCCGTTCTACACGCTCGGCCCACTCACAACGGACGTCGCGCCCGGCTACGATCACATCACATCGGCCATCGGTGCTGCTATGATCGGCTGGTTCGGCACGGCGATGCTTTGCTATGTCACGCCGAAGGAACATCTCGGCCTGCCGGATCGCGACGATGTGAAAGCCGGCGTCATCGCCTATCGCATCGCCGCCCACGCCGCCGATCTCGCCAAAGGCCATCCGGCCGCGCGGCTATGGGACGACGCCATGAGCAAGGCGCGGTTCGAATTCCGCTGGCGAGACCAGTTCGCCCTCGCGCTCGATCCCGAAACGGCGGAAGCTTTCCACGACGAAACGTTGCCGGCGGACGGCGCCAAGCTCGCCCATTTCTGCTCGATGTGCGGGCCGAAATTCTGCTCGATGAAAATCTCTCAGGAAGTCCGCGACGCCGCGCACGACCAAAACGATGGGCTCTCCACCGCCGAAATCCGCGCCGCGATGGAAAAGAAATCGCGCGAATTCCGCGAGCATGGCGGGGAGATTTATCTGCCGAAGGATGCGGCGGAATAAGCGCACGCCGCCGGGTCAGTTGCCGAGATGCTGCTCCTGCTTGCAGCTTTGCGTGGCGTCGTCCCAATAGCTGTCCGAGCCGCAGCGCGAGCAGTTCGACGGCGCAAGCCAACTCCAGCCGGGGCGGCATTCATTGGTGTTCGCCGCTGAATTCCGGCACGTTCCCGTAGCCAAGTTGCAGCCATAGGGCGTGCAGTCATGCGTGACGCCGTCCGATGTGCGCGAGGTCCACGGATATTCCCCCGGCTGGCTGACGGTTCCGTCGTCGCGGAGGCACACGGCTTTGGCGGGCGCCTGGCGCAGGGCCGCGGGCGCCGTGACCAGCGGCTTTCGCGCTGTCATCGCTGCCTGCGCCTGAGCAACCGCCAGCATCAACAGCACGCATGCGCAGGCTGCAAGAATCCGTTTCATGGGCTTTCTCCCCCCGTGGCGCTTTCGGCAGAGTATAGAAGAAATTGAGTGCCGTGTCTCAGCGCAGCGTCCTGCTCCCCGTCACCGCGTGATAAAGAAACAGCACGATCACCGCGCCGAGGATGGCCGCCAACATCGACTTCCATGAAAAGAAATGCCAGTAGATCGGCGTCCCAAGCAACGAGAACAACTCGCCGCCCACCAGCGCGCCCACCAATCCCAGCGCGATATTGAGGAAGCAGCCTTCGCCCTGCCTGTTGACGATCTTGCTCGCGATGAAGCCCGCGATCAGCCCGAAAAATATCCAGCCCAGAACCGACATGTGAGTCCTCCCTATCCCTGCGAAGATGGGATTGGCGCGGGCGCGGCGCAAGGCCATATTGTGCGGGGCAAAGGCGAACGGGTTGGCAAACCATGACGGACACCGGCTCTTCCGGATCGCCGGGCGCGTTCCTGCGCTCGCTGGGGCCGGGGCTCATCACGGGCGCGGCCGACGACGATCCCTCCGGCATCGCCACCTATTCGCAGGCCGGCGCGCAATTCGGCTACTCGCTGGCCTGGACGATGTTTCTCACGCTGCCTTTCATGGCGGCAATCCAGATCATCAGCGCCGTCATCGGCTGGCAGACGCAAGAGGGGCTTTCGCGCAATATCGCGCGGCGGTTGTCCAAACCCGTGCTCTTTTTTCTGGTCGCGCTGCTCGTCATCGCCAATACGATCAATATCGCCGCCGATCTCGCGGCCATGGCGGATTCGCTGCGGCTCGTGATCGACGGCCCCGCGCTTGTTTATGCCGCGGTGTTCGGCGCGGCCTGTCTGATCGCGGAAGTGTTCATTCCCTATCACCGCTATGCCGGTTATCTGAAATTCCTCACGATGGTGCTGTTCGTCTATGTCGCGGCCGCGTTCAGCGTCCATATCCCGTGGGGAGAGGTTGCGGTGTCCACGTTACTGCCCGCCTTCTCGCTGCACGGCGATTATCTCTTGACGATCGTTGCCGTGTTCGGCACGACGATCAGCCCCTATCTCTTCTTCTGGCAGGCATCACAGGAGGCCGAGGAATCGCATCTCAGCCACCGCCATCAATTCCGCGCGCAGGAATATACCGAGGCGCAAGCCTTCCGGCATATCTCGATGGATACGTGGACGGGGATGATCGTGTCGAATGTCATCGCCTATTTCATCATCGTCACCACGGCGGCGACGCTGCATGCGCAAGGCGTCACGAATATCCAGACAGCGGCGCAAGCAGCCGAAGCGTTGCGCCCCATCGCGGGCGAGCTCACTTTCGCGCTGTTCGCCGCGGGCATCATCGGCACGGGCTTGCTCGCGGTGCCGGTGCTGGCGGGCTCGGCAGCCTATGCGGTGGCCGAAGCGTTCGGCATCGGCGGCAGCCTGGAATTGCCCGCCAATCGCGCGCTGGGCTTTTACGGCATCGTCGGCGCCTCCACGCTGGGCGGCGTGGTGCTGGTGGGCGCGCATCTGGATCCGATCAAGATGCTGTTCTGGACGGCGGTCATCAACGGCATCGCCGCCGTGCCGATCATGGCGGCGATGATGTTCGTCGTCTCGGGCGGCGCGCTGGTGCTGCCGCGCTGGCTCAAATGGCTGGGCTGGCTCGCGACCGTGCTGATGGCGCTCGCCGTATTTCTGCTGTTCTGGTCGAGCGTGGGCTGACGCTACATCGTCACAACCACTTTGCCCTTTGCCTTGCGGTCCATGAGAAGGCGGATCGCTTCGCCTGCGCGCGCCAGCGGGAAATGTTCCGATACGAACGGCTTCAATTTGCCTGCGGCGATCATATCGAGCAATTGCTGCATGCTCTCGGCCGCGTGCTTGGGATCGCGCATCGCCATCGCGCCCCAGAATACGCCGACGATCTGGCAGCCTTTGAGCAATGTCAGGTTCAGCGGCACTTTCGGAATCTGCCCCGCCGCGAAACCGATGACGAGATAACGCCCGTTCCAGTTCATCGCGCGCAGCGCTGGCTCGGCATAATCGTCGCCCACCGGATCGTAGAGAACATCGGCGCCATTGCCGCCCGTCAGCCGCTTGATGTCTTCCGACAATTGCTTCTGCTGATCGCGGCTCAAAGGCACCGGCGGATAGACGAAGCCGTCGTCGGCCCCGAGTTTCTTCGCGATATCGACTTTTTCCTGCGACGAGGCGCCCGCAATCACACGCGCGCCCAGCGCCTTGCCGATCTCCACCGCCGAAGTGCCGACGCCGCCTGCCGCGCCGAGCACGACGAGGTTCTCGCCCTTCTTCAGATCGGCGCGATCCTTCAGCGCGTGCCATGTCGTGCCATAAGTCACCATGAAGGATGACGCGACGTCGAACGGCACATTCTCCGGCACGATCATGCAGCGGCGCGCATCGGCCAGTGCTTCTTCCGCCATGCCGCTATTGCCGATGGAGACGCAGACGCGATCGCCCACCTTCACATTGCTCACGCCTTCGCCGAGCTCTTTCACGAAGCCTGCGATTTCGCCGCCGGGCGCAAAGGGCAGGTTCGGCTTGAACTGGTATTTGTCCTGGATCATCAGCACGTCGGGAAAATTCACGCCGCAGGCTTTCACGCTCACCAGCACCTGCCCCTTGCCGGGCTTGGGCGATGGCACTTCGCGCAATTCCATCTCCTCCGGCGGGCCGTAATGCGTGCAAAGGCAGGCTTTCATGAGTTTCTCCCAAAAGTGGTAGCGCTTCGGACCGGACCTTAATTCAGGCGCAGGGACCGCCGCAATCGGCTATACTGCCGGGCGAGGGGCATAGTTTTCCGAGCAAGGGAAATGATGCCATGAAAACGAAGATGCTTTTGGCCGCGGGACTTTTGTCCGCGCTGGCTGTGCCTGCTCTGGCGGACGAAGCGGCGGCGCCCGCGCCGCAGGCCTGCCTGCGCATCGGCCAGATTCTCAACTGGAACGCGCCCGACGACCACACGTTGATCGTAGAAGACTACAGCCATCAGAAATTCAAATTGTCGCTGATGGGAACGTGTATCGATCTGAACTTCAAGCAGAAGGTCGGATTCAAATCCGTGGGCGGAACGGAGCTGAGCTGCCTGACGCCCGGCGACTATGTGTTCGTGCATTTGATGGCGATGTATCAGCGCTGCCCGATCAAGACCATCGAGGTCTATACGCCCGAGATGGAAAAGGCGGACAAGGCGGCGAAGGACGCGAAGCAGTCACAATAGCGCAGCACCCGGCCGCCGCTCACCGACAATAACATCGCGCGTGTTCAGCACCGGCGTGCGCACGAGCGGATGATTGCGCGGCAGCACGCCGAGTTTCGCCAGAACGCCCGCAATCGCGGTTTCCGCCGCGCGGCCTGCGCCGTCGTTGATCTTGAGCGCGATGCCGAGCCCGCGTTCGGGCACTATCGCGGCATAAACGCCTTCCGCGCCCGCTTTCACCGCCACGTTTTTCATCGCGCGCATGAGCGAGGCACAGGCGCGGCCCGTGCCTGAAACGAGTTCGGGATGCGCGATCATCGCCGAGACGATGCGTGCGCCGCCCGCGCATTCGGGCAATTTCGCCAGCGCGCGTGCGAAGCCGGAAAGCGGCAATGCGAAGTTCGGCGCCGTGCAGCCATCGATGCCCCAGGCAAAATCGGCGATGCCGGAAAGTTCCGACAGCGTCTGGCGCACCGCCTGCTGCACGGGATGATCGACGCGCTCATAGCCGTCCGTCGCGATGTTCCAGTGCCGCGCCAGCGCCAGGAATCCCGTATGCTTGCCGGAGCAATTGTTGTGGATGCGCCCCGGCTTTTCGCCGCGCCGGATCATTTCTTCCCACACCGGCTCGTAGCGCGGCGGATGCGCGCCGCAGGCCAGATCGTTTTGCGTGCAGCCGATGCGCGCGAGCCACGCCGCAATCGGAACCGTATGCATCGGCTCGCCGGAATGGGACGCGCAGGCGAGTGACAATTCTTCCTCGCTCACGCCTGCGCCCGATTCGGCCAGCGGCAGCGCCTGAATGGGCTTCAGCGCCGAGCGCGGATAGATCGCCCGCTCCACATCGCCCAGCGCGAACACCGTGGCCCCTTTCGCATCCGCAATTGCCACCGCGCCCCGGTGGACGCTTTCCACGATCGGCCCGCGGGTGAGTTCGACAAGGATGGGGTTTGCCATTCCATATAACCTGTCATCCCGGCCAGCGCTGCGTCAACAGCGCGTGAGCCGGGACCCATTGAGCCGCTTCTCTGTGGGTCCCGGATCGGACGCTATCGCGTCCGTCCGGGATGACAAGTAAGTTAGCGCCGGGGAGAATGAAATGCGCGGCTATTTCGCCATCGGCGTGGACGGCATCTCCAAGCCGATGAATCTCGGCAATCTCTTGCGCATTTCGCATGCCTTCGGCGCGAGCTTTTTCTTCACGGTCGGCGGACAGGTGAAACTTTCCGACGCGCAAAGCGACACATCGGACGCGTCCGGCCATCTGCCCGTCTATCAATATGCCAACGCGGCGGATATGCGTCTGCCGCAGGGCTGCCGGCTGGTGGGCGTGGAGATCACCGATGACGCAACGGAACTGCCCCGTTTCAAGCACCCGCTGCGCGCGGCTTACGTGTTCGGTTCCGAACGCATGTCCCTGTCCGGCGCTGTACTTTCGCGTTGCGAGTTCGTGGTCAAGATTCCCACAAGATTTTCGATAAATGTCGGCATGGCGGGCGCGATCGTCATGTACGACCGGCTCGTCAGCCTGGGCGGCTACCCGGCGCGGCCCATCCGGCCGGGCGGTCCCGCCGAAATCCCGCCGCCGCACAAATGGGGCGCACCGATTTTGCGCAAAGGGAACTGACATTCCGATTTCGATGCCTATATAGTGCCCGCCGCCAACGCCATTCCCGAACAATGACAACGCCAGCCCTTTCCATTTCCCATTTGCGCAAGGTCTATCGCAGCGGCACCGTCGCGGTGGACGATCTGTCGCTCGAAATCCAGCCCGGCGATTTCTTCGGATTCCTGGGGCCGAATGGTGCTGGCAAATCCACCACCATCCATTGCGTGACGGGCATCGCCACCGTCACCTCCGGCACGATCAAGGTTTATGGCGTCGATGCGGTGAAGGATTATCGCGAGGCGAGGAAGCTCGTGGGGCTCAGCCCGCAGCAATTCAACGTCGATCAATTCGCCACGCCCTATCAGATCGTGGACTGGATGGGCGGCTATTTCGGCATGAATGCGGCCGAGCGCAAGGCGCGCACCGAAATGCTGATCGAACGTTTCGGCCTCAAGGAACACGCGAAGAAACGCTTCCGCGAACTTTCCGGCGGTTTGATGCGCCGCGTGATCCTGGCGCGCGCGCTGGTGCACGATCCGAAACTTCTCATTCTCGATGAACCCACCGCGGGCGTCGATGTCGAGTTGCGCCGCGATCTCTGGCGTTACCTGCAGGAACTCAATCGCGACGGCAAAACCATTCTGCTGACTTCGCATTATCTGGAAGAGGTCGAGCGCCTCTGCCGCACCATCGCTATCATCAACGGCGGGAAAATCGTGCAGCACGGCCCCAAGAACGAATTCTTCACCGAGCCCGGCGGGCTGGAGGCGGCGTATCTGCGCGCCACCGGCGCCGAGGCAGATCATGTGGCCGCGCAATGAACATCAACTGGGTAGGCCTCTGGACGATCATCCGCCGCGAAATCGCGCGGCTGTGGCGCGTGCCGGTTCAGGCGTTCCTCGCGCCGTGGATTTCGGCGCTGCTGTTCATCTTCATATTCGGTTATGTGGTGGGCGGGCGCATCGCGCTGATCGGCGGGCACAAATATCTCGAATTCGTGCTGCCCGGTATCGTGATGCTGAATGTGGTCAATGCCGCGTTCCTGCAATCGACCTCACAGGTCTATTTCTCGCGCTTCCTGCGCTATGTGGAGGAAACGCTGGTTTCGCCGCTTTCCTACGCCGAAATGATCGCGGGCATTCTGATCGTGGTCATCATCCGCGCGGTGGTGACGGCTATCGGCATTCTCATTCTGGCCGCGCTGTTCGGCGCTTCCAGCGTCGATGGCATCGGCGAATTCCTGTTCTGGATCGTGGCGGTGTCCGCCGTGTTCGGCCTGCTCGGCAATATCGTGGGCCTGTGGGCCAACAATTTCGAGCAGCTCACGATCCTGAACGTCTTCCTCATCACGCCGCTGTCGTTTGTGGGCGGGGTGTTCAACACCATCAAGATGCTGCCGCCCTATCTGCGCTGGATGGCGTGGGGCAATCCGTTCTTCTATTTCA